>Ga0256407_10009310_pt1 | contig 14090 bp, 8 predicted proteins | sample RumenRJG_04DNA_FD_193489 | JGI IMG/M metagenome (GOLD analysis project Ga0256407, IMG submission 193489) | Bovine rumen microbial communities from Lethbridge, Alberta, Canada - RJG_04 | ecosystem: Host-associated > Mammals > Digestive system > Stomach > Rumen | place: Canada: Alberta | collected... | reverse complement strand
TTACTTCCGTCCCTCTTTTTACTACCCCTTCTCCGCTCTCTATCTTACTGCCTTCTATCTTTACCTTTGCACTGTTATCTATTACAACTCTTCCTTCCATCTCCATCTCACTGTCTCTTATCAATAATTCACTGTCTCCTTCTCCTCTTATCTCTTCCCCTCTTATCTTACTGTTCTTTATTATTATCTGCCCTTTATTCCTTACTCCTATCCCTCCTACTTCACTCTCTCTTACCTCTATCTCTCCTATTCCCTCTACTCCTATTTCTCCTTCAATCTTACTACCTTCTATGCAAACAACATCATTAGACAAAGACAGTTCACAATTTTTCAATACAGAATTATAAAAATTTATAATACTGTTTTTTGAATCTATTTTCGAAACATTGCATATACTATCAGTTATTTTTAGCTTTGATTTTTCTACCATAAGCCTGTTATCAGATGAATTTAACAAACATTTATCAACAAATAAATTACTATTATTACAAATTAAATTAATATTTGATTTTATTCTTAGTGTTTTTATATTTATATTTGATTTTGCAAAGATAGCGTTAAATTTTTCTGAAAAAACAAAATTGTTATTAGAAATAACTGAAGATTTTCTAACATTTATTGCAAATATTTTTTGACTGTTAATTTTATTGTTTTTTGATAAATAAGCACTATCGTTATGCAAATTGATATTAAAATTCATAAGATGAAAATTATTATTTATGATATATAAAGCTGAAAAAAAACAACAATTAATATCAAAGTCTTTAGAATTTATATTGTTATTTTTTAAATATAATGAACAGTTATCTGTTATGTCGGAATAAACATTACCCTTTATGTTTGAATTTAAACATTTTATATAACTGAATTGTTTCTGCTGTATAAAAAGTTCATTTACAAAAATATCACAAGAATCAATATTAACTATACTTTTATCATATACTTTCGAGAAAAAATCGCAATTATTATATAGCTTAGTATTATATATATTTACAACACTATTACTGTACAACTCTAAAATATTATTTTTACCAATAATATTTGAACTATCAATATCAACATTACTCTTGTCAAATGCCTTACAAAACTGCAAGTGACTATAAATCTCACTATTGTCAACTTTTAATTTAGTATTACCATACAGGAAAGAAACTACCCCTTCCATAGATTTTATATCGGTTTTATTAATATGTATATTATTTCTATTATGTGCCACTATAACATCTTTTTTTATTTCCAAAACAGAATTAATCAAGACAAGATTAGAACTATCAAATAAAATACTAAACATTTCTCCTAAAACTTTACTATGATAAAAATAAATTTCAGAAAAATTTTCTAACATAGAAACAACATTTTGGGCTTGTATATTTGATTTATAGATATATACTTTAGAATTATTTCCTATACACATTATACTCTTATCATTCGTAATTAATTCCGTATCAAATATATTAACACCGGATTCTTTTTGTGATAACAAATTTAAATGAATACTATTACCTTGTGAATTGAATATACTTATATTTGAGATATCTATTGATATAAAATTAAAAATATTATCTAAAAATTTAGAATTATAAACTTCTACATAAGAACTATTTGAAGATATTAGCCCTTTGTCAATTAAAACCATTATCACATCTGTAAGTTTTACATTACAAAAAGTATCTGTAATGATACCATTATGTGCAGTAAATAAAACTCCGGATATAACTATATTATCGGAATCATCTTCCACACATATAGAATAGTCATTATGATTAACATAATCTTTTACAAAAACATTCTGGGATTTTCTAATAGTAATACCAATAATATTATTATTTATATCATTACTATCAAGTTTTATGTTAGCGGAATTAAACATAAAAACAGCTGTAGAGTTTAAAGATATTACATTTTTTAAAACATAACTTTTATTAGTCTGTAATATTATTCCATATAACAAATTATCATTAATATTACTTGATAACACAAGTCCTTTATCAAATAAGATAACACCTATATCATTATATCTGATATCATTATTTTTGATTATTATTTTTGAAAAAGAAGCTATACCTATACAACATTGTTCTATTAAACAATTTTTTATTTTTGATAATTTGGAATTATTATCTAAAACAATTCCAAAGCCATATCTTATATCGGTATATTTAAAATTGATTTTGCCGTAAGAACTTACAAATATAAAACCGTTCCAACCGCAATTCCCAATACTAACTCTGTTATTTTCCTCTCCAAGAACAGACAAATTACCATATACAATTACAGAACTTTTACCGATATACCTGTTATATTCTACTGAATAGTTGTTTGATAAAAATTTTAGTTTCTCTTCTATAAAAGAATTATCTTCGATTTCTTGAGAAATAAATTTAATTTTTGTTCCGGGTAAAACAACTACGGTTACATTTTCCGGAATTACCAAATTATTTTTTACTATGATATTTCCGGACCACTTTTCATTTTTTAAAATTACACCTGATTTTAATATTGAATCTTTCGATATCTGCACAATAAAACACTCAAATTAAAATAGAAAATTATCTTCTCCCCATTTATAACACAGATACTGTTTATCTTCTTTAAACATATCTAATCTTTTCGTTAAATTTGATAATCTAAAAGCAACAACATCTTTGGCAACACAATAATAATCTCTTTTTTGATAAATTCTCATAAGAAAATCAAACAAAGCATAATCTATTGTTTTATATTTATTATCAAAATATCCGTATTTTTTTAAGAATGATTTTTTTATAATAAAACAATCTGCCAATTGTAAAGGCGCTGTCTTTTCCCAATTAGAATAGTTCCCTTTTCTTTGCATATCAAACAAATTTTTGCGCTGAATTTCAGTATTATCTCTTGAATACATTAACAGCGGAGAAACAACCGCTAAATTTTTATTATAGGACAAATATTCCGTCAATATCTTTTTTGTATCCGGTAAGATATCAATCTTTGATCTATATATAAAGAAATATTCCGCTTCAGTTTTAAATATAATATTATTTATTGTATCCGTTAAATTGAAATATTTCGATTCTAAAACAATAAATTTATTTTCATTAATTTCATTTATATTTAATGGCATTTTAGCAGCAAAATTATCACTGTTAATTTCTATTTCAACAACTTTTTGTTCTTTTATATTCCGTTTCTTTTTTGCAGATATATTCTTTATATCTTCTACGGATATAATATTTTCAACTTTTTCTTTTTCAAGCAAATATGTATCCGTTTCTTCTTTATCAAAAATAAAATAATCCCCTTTTTGGAAAATAATCATTGATTGTAAAAAATTTAATCTAAATTGTTTATATATACCTTGAAAATTATGATATATTTTTTGAGTTTCTTCCTTATATTGTTGCAACAAATAACTTAAATTGGACAATCTGTAATCTACAACAACTATCATATTATCTAATTCATTTTCTATATATGGAATAACAAATTGTGCCAACCCATATGACATAAAAACTATTTCTTCATAACCGTTTTTATTTATCAGCTCTTTTAAATTTTTTTGTAACATATTTTTAGACATCAAATCTCTTATACAAATTTTATTGACATTTATATATTTTTGCTCTTTATTTTCATTGTTTCCTTCATCATCAATATTTATATTTTTGTGCAAATAAAGCAAAGTAACTTCATTTTCCTTACTCAACAAATCGAAAATATAATTCAAATTCTTATCTTGTCTAAATATAGGTTTTTCTACTAACTCTTTTTGACTGACTACAAGAATCTTTTTCATTAGATTTACCTCAATAATATTTTTTTTCCGATAATATACAATCTTTACTACATTGATATCTGTGTGATAAAAAATTTAATCCGTCAACAAATACATTTCCTATTTTATCTTTGTTTCTGCTGCATATAAAAATATCACCTGAATCATTAATTATCAAATATTCATACCCTGCATTACAAAATTGTTTTTCATTGCATTTTAAATTATCTTTCGAATGTTTTATAAATCCGTTTACTAGAAAATCTCTTACAATATCGTTCATCGTTGTTTTACAAGTTACATCAACTATAGAAAAATCTATATTTTCTTGAATAAATATATTTTTATAATTTACTACTTCCGTCATTTGCATATCATCACTCATATATGTTACAGAAACACTATATCCGTTATTTTTTAACATTAATATTTTGTTTATAAAATCTTGTGTTGTTTGATAAAACGGATGAAAAGTCGCATTTATAAAAATATTTTTTTTGTCTGTTTGTAAATTTGTAAAATCAGTAATATCAAAAGATAAATTTGTCGTAATATGCAAATCATGAAACTCTAACAAATTACAGATAATCTCATAAAAGTCAGGATATAAAAAAGGTTCTCCGCCTGTAATATAAATCTTACATCGTCCGTATTTATCATAAACCTTTTTCCAAACATCAATTATTTTTTCTTTACTGATTATTTCTTTTGGAACAATTGATGTTTTTGAACTGCAAAATTTACAATCATAATTGCAATAAAGCCATATATCCCAAGCTATAGATTTCATTATTTATTTTCTATTACCTTTGAATAAAAATCATTTAAACTGCTTGCTATTTTCTTCCAATCGTAATAATTTTCTACCAATTTTCTTGAATTATATGCTAATTTTTCATACAGAGATTTATTTTCGGTTAATGCTACAATATTATTTACAAAGTCATTTTCATCATTGCAAATCAAAGAACAGTCACTTGTATCATAATCTATACCGTCTATCGCTTCCTTGGTTGCTACAACAGGAATACCGCATGCCATTGCTTCCAAAACTTTACCTTTTATTCCACCGCCCAATCTGACAGGAGCAACAAAAATATTCGGTTTTTGCAAATATACACTTACATCTTCAACTTCACCGGTTATAATTATATTTTTATTATTTTTTGCCAGTTCTTCTATATTTTTAGTAACACCGGAACCGACAATATACAATTTCAGCTTAGGTAATTTGTCCAAGATTTTATTAAATATTTTATTTACAAAATAAATTATTGCATCTGCATTCGGATAATGTCTGTAATGCCCTACAAAAACCAATGATTGTTCGGTGTTATCAACATTTTGTTGTTTAAACAATTCAATATCGACACCGGTCGGAATAATATTTGCTTTTATATTATTATTAAAATTTTCTATTAATTTTTTATCTCTGTGAGTTAAAACTATAACCGATTTAAATTTATTTAATATATCTTTTTCATATTCAACCAACTGTTTCCAATACCCAAATCTTTCTTTATCATCTAAATCTCTATCATGAAACGATTGATTGAAATCAAGTATGCTCATATCATGTTCGGTATAAATAACAGGAACACCTTCTATATGTTTAACATACTGTGTCATTATTAAGAAATCCAATTGAACGATATCCGGTTTTACGATATCCAAAACTCTTTTTAATTCATCTATCATTGCCTGAGTATAAAAAAAACTCACACATCTTGGAATATCTTTTGATATTATTCTTTTTTCTTCTTGTCTTAGCACAGGAAAGACTTGCTTACAATATTGTCTTGCCATATCAACGGAATCAGTTCTTGCTCCCGGTTCAATATATGCAAGCAAATATACTTCATTTAATGAAGATAAATGTTTTATTAAATTATACAACCTGACTTTTCCTCCGTCTCTCGGAGGAAAAGGAAAATATGGTGATATTATAAGAATTTTTTTCATATTTCTTATATTATATCATTTATGGATAAAGAAAACATCTTTTTGTTGTCTATTATGAACTTCAACAGCTTGTTATATGTTGATTTTCTGAAAGTTATATGAGATGACAGCTTGTTTATATTGTTAATATTATAATTTATACACTTACTGCAATAATCGTTCGGTTTGTTTGTTAATATTGAGTTTCTTAAATCTTGATATTTTTTATTGTTCCATAAATTATTAAATTCCGTTTTTTCCAAATTACCTATATGACTACCGCTGAAACAACACGGATTAACAGTACCCTGATTTTCAATGTATATATTATTCCACGGCTGCATACAAACAGGGGATATCTTATTTTTTTCAAAAAATAACGGAGGACAGCTTATATTAATTCCTAATTTTTTTGCCGTTTTTAATGCTTTTAAAATATTATCGTTTGCATTATTTCTGTCCATAAAAACACTTAAATTGAAATGACTACGGTTAAAAATTGTCATATATTTAAATATGACATTTTTTACTTTCAATTTAGCGGCAAGCTTTACAAAATTTTCCATATCATCTATATTTAATTTATTTAATACACTATACAATGTTACATCAACATTCTTATATTTTTTTAAATTAACAATATTTGAAACGATATAATCAAAATTGTCAACTCCCACTATTTGTTTATGCAAACTTTTGTTTGAAGCATGCAATGAAACCATCACATTATATTTACCGTCAAAGAAATTTATATTTTTCAGTGCTATTCCGTTTGTAAAAATTGTTTTTATTTGTTCGGGCAAAGTTTTATTAATATATTTAATAAACTTATTTATATTTGGCATCAACAATAACTCACCGTAACCGTGAAAATCAACAACTTCGGCTTTACATAAAATATTTTTTAATTTCTCTTCAAAAAACTTTTTATATCTTTCAACAGTAAAACATTCATAGTTACCGCCTAAGCAAAATATACATTTGGCATTACAAAAAAAATGAGTTCCTATCCCGACATACCTGGGATAAGAACTTAATTGTGTCAAACCTTTTTTTATCTCAAACGAATTTAAAAATTTATTAAAATTTATCTGTTGATATATATTTGTTTTCATATAAACTTAAATTACAAAAAATTTACATGAGTTATATCTTTTTTGATATTATAAAGTATTGTGTTAAAACTGTCACATCTGCAAAGTAAAGGACAATCCTTAAAATCTATATTTTTAAAAACTTTTTCTCTTTTTTTTGAATTCCAAATTTCTTTCAATGTATTTTTCTTCAAATCACCTATACAATATTTTTCTCTTCCTCTCATATGACAACATAAATACATTTTCATATCTGCCGCTACAACAGTAGCAAAATTGTGTCCGTAACAAATATCATATTGTCTATTATAATTTTTACTTGAAATAACTTCATATTTATGCATTGAACTTACAACTGAAAATTTATCGGTGGAATATTTTTGTGCTTCTTTTATACTTTCTATAACATAATCCTGATTTTTGGCATTAAATTCTTTTTCATTAAATCTTTTTAACAACGGTCTGTATTGAGCATAATCAACATTTAAATCTCTTGCTAACTTTGCAAAAGCAACTATTTCTTTTTCGGTTTTATCATAAGTTAAAAAACCGACACCTATCGTTATATTACTTTTTTGTTTCTTCTTTTCATCGGTTAACAATCTAATATTTTTTAAAAGAGTATCAAAAACATTTGAATTCATTCCATGAGAAATCAAATACATTTCTTTTGATGCCGCATCCAAACTTACTCTTGTCCATACACAATTTTTTACTATAACTTTTACATTTTCTTCGTTTAATAAAATACCGTTTGTAATAAAACCTACATCTAAACCTATCTTCTTTGCATATTCAACGGCTTTAACGGTATCTTTATTACAAAGAGGTTCTCCGCCACCCGTAAAAGTAACAGCTTTGCCGCCGAACTGTTTTATTTGTTTTAAAATACTTTTTGCTTGATTTAAATTTATACTTACCTGATATTTTTTTTGATCAAAAAATCCGAAACAAAAATGACATTTACAATTACAAACATTAGTCATATCCAACTCATAAGTAATAGGTTTGGATATACCTGTTTTTTCCCACTGATTGATTCTGTCTATATGTTTTAATATTTTTGAAGAAGCAAACTGATTAACACCCATATTTATTACATACCGTCAGGCAACTTTTCCATTATTTTAATTGTTTGTCTTGTCCACTTATCAATTAAAAGTTCTATATTTTTATTTCTTAATTCCATATAGTCCATATTATTTGAAGAATATCCCTTTCCTCCTATATGGAAAATAAAAGTATCTTCTGCTATAACAATGTTATATCCCGCTTGTTTTATTCTCATACAATAATCGTAGTCTTCATATCCTCCGGGGCCGAACATCTCATCCAACACACCGACTTTAAATAAAACTTCTCTTTTTATTAACATACAAAAACCGATAACTCTGTCTACACTTATCCATGAACCTGCCTTTTTAACAAGAGTGTTTTTCGCATATTCCTGAATCAAATCATCATCCTCAACATTTGCTTCAAATACAACTTTTTGTCTTCCGGATGCATGATTTGTGCAGGGAACAATCATACCGGTTTTTTTGTCACTCTTTAAAGCCAATAACAACTTATCCAACCAACCGTCGGAAAGAATAACATCGTTGTTCAACAATAAAACATATTCACCTTCGGATATTTCTATACCCTGATTATTTGCACAAGCAAATCCTAAATTTTCATCATTATAAATCGTCTTTATATTTGAATGTTGTGCTTTTAATTCTTCCAAATATTCTTTCGTTTTATCTTTTGTTGAACCGTTATCCACAAATATCAATTCAAAATTTATACCTTGAGTATGTTTAAATAAAGATTCCACACAAATTTTAGTATCATCCAATTGATTATAAGTCAACATTACTATACTAACCAAATACTTTGATTTTTCCTTAAACGAAATACCGTTACTTAAAACATCTTGTGCCGTTTCAACAACAACATCTTCATTTAATTGTTTAATCAACAAGTCTTTTTCTTCTTGAGAATAAATTATAACCGCATCCGCTAATTGGCAACTGCTGATTTCCATATCGGAAGATTTTTCCAACAATTGATATACGGAATCATAAATATTTTTTTCGGTCGAACAAAACAACTTTGTATTTGATATTTGAGGATACAATAAAACTAATTTTGATTTTAAATTTATTGATTTTATTGCTCTTAAATTTTTATAATCTCTTATTATGTTTGAATAAGCATATACAACTTTTTCAAAACTTTTGTCGGACAAAAAAGTTTTAAATGCTTCATATGAATTATTATCCACATAAAAAATTTCATAATTATTTATTATTTTATCTATTATTGATTTATGCTCTTGATTGATATTATTTTTACATTCTGTCGGAAGAACTAATAATTGATTGCTCATTATATTTCTCCTTATGATAAAAAATCGGGAAGGCGGGATTTGAACCCGCGACCTCCTGCTCCCAAAGCAGGCACGCTAGCCAGCTACGCCACTTCCCGAAAACAACTATTCAAAATATTAAAAGGTATTATATCATAAAAATATTTTTTTAACAATACATATACAATTATTTCTTCAAAGATAATGACTCTACATTCGAATCTTTAGGATAATATTGTTTTAGAATTTTAACAACTTCATTATATTTTTCTTTTTCATTCTTTTTGGCATAAATAGTTGTTAAATTTTTTAATGCATCTATATTATTGTTTTTTAATTTTAATGCTTTAATATAATAATCTTCTGCCGTATCAATATTATTTAATATATATTCCAAATTTCCCAAGTTCATATATGTTTGAGAATATTCGCTTTTTCTTCTTTTTTGCCAATTCTCAACATACAAATTATGCGGTTTTTGCTGTAAATATTCAGGATAATTCAAGTGTTGAAAATATTCTTTTTTTGCTTTATCATATTTCCCTATTTGCACATAAAGCCAAGCCAAACGATAATATGTCAACGGAAATATCGGATCTATTTTTTTGTATTGTTCCAAATATTTTACGGCTTCATAAAATGCAAAATTTCCCATTTTAACAAATTTTTGTAAATTTTCCGTATCTTTCTTTTTCTCACATTCTTTTGCATTTTCGTTACAGTATTCCCACAATTTAGAATAAATAAATCCTGCCATATATTTTGACTGAACATAGTTAGGTGCAAGTTCCCAAAGTTCTTTATATGTATCTATTGCTTTTTGAGGATCATCATTTTTCCATCTGTCATTATAATTGTTTGCTTTAAAATATCTTGCCATTAAATAAGATTTATTTTTGTCTATAACTTCCGAATAAATTTGTATTGCCTTACTCCAATTTCCCGCTTTGGAATTTTGTATTCCTTCAGAATGAAGTTTATCCGCAATAAAAAATCCGTAAAATATATAAATAAAATATATTGTTGCCAAAAGCAATATTATTTGAACAGGATATTTTATAAACCATTTCAAATTAACCGTTTTATTTTCTTTAGGAACGGAATAAATTAAAGATATTGATAAAATTAAACCTATAACCAACCACAGCATAACACCGGAAGAAACAAATCTCAAAGATACACACACACAATCATGAGCAAGTTGTGCTATCAATGCGGATATCAAACCCAATTGCAAATACGACAATGTATTTTTTTCGATGTTATTTTTTCTAAAATACTCCATATTTTTCAAACCGACAAATATTACCATAAAAAGAAGCAACAGGAACAATCCTATACCTATCATTCCTTCATCATAAAAAACTTCCAAAAATTCATTTTCGGGATGATCGGATTCGGTATTATGCATACCTTCAATGAAAAATATTTGAGGTCTTCTGTATGAAGGATATGTAACATAGAAAGTACCTATTCCGGTACCTAAAACAGGATGAGTATTTATCATTTCCCAGCAAGACATCCATGTAAAAATTCTAAAAGAAGAACTGTCATGTCTGGATTTTAATTGAAAAATTATTCCGGTTGAAACGATTACTACGGTAAAAAATACAAGAAAAGACAACAAAACGATTTTTTTATTTCTGCTAATGTTCATTATATATTTTATAAATATATAAGCAAAAGCTATAAGTCCTACACCAAAACCGAGCCATGCACCTTTTGAATAAGAAACAATTATGGAAAAAACTATAAGAACCCATAAAAACAAAAGATGAACTCTTTTCTTTTGAAAAAACAATGCCAATGTTATCGGTGCCATAACTATTAGAAAATCACCGAAAAAATTAGGATTGCCGAATGTTGAAAAAACTCTGTTTCCGAAAGCCCATCTCCAAACAAAAGGATCCAATCCTTTCTCCGGAGGAGGCGGGAAATATTTTGTATCTATAAATTGTACTACGGCATATATACAAACGACATAAGTAGCAAATATTAAAAAATTTATTAGTCTTTTTATACTTTCTTTATCTTTAAAACAATCTATAACCATCATTGCAAAACAACAATATATTATTCTTCTTATTACTTCGTTCAATGATATTATTTTAAAAGGTGAGAAAATATATGAAATTATTCCCGAAATCAAAAACAAAAGTATAGGTAAAACAACTATATAATTTTTTCTCAGATACGAAAACAAATCCGTTTCCGTTTTTAAAACCAACCAAGAAAAAATTAAAAATGCACCACCTATTTGAGTTATTGTTATTTTTATTTGGGCGGAATCATAAGTTCCGAGATAAAAACTTATTGCCATCAACAGATAAAAAACAGGTAAGCCAAACAAAATTATTTTAGAAAAAACAGACTTAATTACATTATTCATATCTTAAAATAAAAAAAGCCGACAATAGGATTTGAACCTACGACCCATCGCTTACGAAGCGATTGCTCTACCAACTGAGCTATGTCGGCAATATAAAAAACTTCTTATTAGTATATAATAATATTACTAAAAAGTATATATTGTTATTAATTATCGTTTTTTAAAATTACGATAGTAACTCTTCTGTTTGCAGCTCTACCGGCAGATGTATTTTCCAAAGAAGCAGGCTTTGTATCTCCACAAGCTACCGTTTGTAATCTGTCTGCTTTTATACCGTGCTGCATTAAAAATTCAAAAACAGCTTTTGCTCTATCTGAAGAAAGCTTATTATTAGCAGCACTTTTTTCGGAAGAATCTATATGACCTTCTATCAATATTTTGTTTGTAGGATAAGATCTTAAAAAGCGAATTACATCCTGTAAAGCATCTTTTGCTTCTTTTTTCAAAACCGCACTATCGGATGCAAACAAAATCTTATTAGGCAAACTTACTTCCAAACCTCTTTCTTCTTCTTTTATTTTTATTTCTTTAATATCTCCCCTTATCGGTTCCAACACAGTCAATCTTCTTGATATTTTATCTCTGTTGTTAACTATGTCGCTTGCTGTTAAAACAACTTCATATTCATCGGCAGGAATTAAAGTAAGATAAACATCATCTTTTCCATCCCATGCTATTTTTGACGGAATGTCACTGTATGTTTGGAAAATCCATTCTTTTACAACTTTTTTGTAAGAGTTAAGAATCTGCAATTTGCTTTTACTTGCATCCAATGCTGTTTCGTCTCCTATACTTAAATTAAAAATTACAGGTTTTATAAATCTGTTTTCATCGGATAAAATAGCTATATCGGAAGAAGAACTTAATGAAAGAAAAGGTGCCGTAGTATCAACCATTATTTTATCTTCTTCCAACTTTATATTTTTTTTATTTATTGTTGCGGTAAAAACATATTTATAGAACCCTTCTTGTATCGTACCATCCGATAAATATCCGTTCCAAACTATTCTTTCCGGTAAATCTTTTTTGCCTGAAACATTATAAACAACCTCTTTTGTTTGTTCACTTATAATATCCAAATTCCATGTTTTTACTTTCATATCATCTTTATCTTTAAGAGGAGTAAAAACCAAAATCAATTCATCGTATAATCCGTCATTGTTCGGTGAAAAGATTTTATTATAAGCATAGATATTAACAAACAAATCGTCGGAGTATTCAATTTCTTTTTCTTTTGCCCAAATTACAGAAGAAAATACAATGTTTAAAACAAAAACAAATAAAACCGCAAAGAATGTTTTTTTCATGAATTCATCCTTAAATTGTTGAGCCGGTAAATTTAATTTTTACCGGCTCAATATTTTTAACTATATTATTTTTTTACTTTTGTTTTTGCAACTGCTTGTGCTGCTGCAAGTCTTGCTATAGGTACTCTGAAAGGTGAGCAAGAAACATATGTCATTCCGATTGCATCACAGAACTCAACGGATTTTGGTTCTCCGCCGTGTTCTCCGCAGATACCGATTTTCATACCTTTTCTTACTTTTCTTCCTTTTTCCAATCCCATCTTAATCAATTGACCAACACCTTCCTGGTCTATTGTTTGGAAAGGATCTGCAGCCAAGATTTTCTTTTCTTGATAGTCACCTAAGAAAGCACCAACATCATCTCTTGAGAATCCGAAACTCATCTGAGTTAAATCGTTTGTACCGAATGAGAAGAATTCTGCAACATTTGCCAACTTATCTGCTGTTAATGCTGCTCTTGGGATTTCTATCATTGTACCGAAAGAATAATCCAATTTTTTAACTTTTGCTTTTTTCAAAACTTCAGCATGAACTCTTTCAACTATAGCTTTTTGAAGTTTCAATTCGTTTTCAGTACATACAACAGGAACCATTATTTCAGGATGAACTTTTTTGCCTTTCTTCAAAAGTTCAACTGCAACTTCAAATATTGCTCTAACTTGATATTCCGTTATTTCAGGATATGTAACACCAAGTCTTACTCCTCTGTGACCCATCATAGGGTTAGATTCGTGAAGAGCTTCTGCTCTTGATCTGAATTCATCTAAAGAAATCTTCAAACTCTTTGCAATTATTTCCTGCTGAGCTTTTTCTCTTGGAATAAATTCATGTAACGGAGGATCCAACAATCTGATTGTTACTGCGTATCCGTCCATAGCTTCCATTGTTCCCTTAATACTGTCTTTCATAAATGGGAACATTTCATCCAAAGCTTTCTTTCTTTCTTCTGTTGTTGCCGAAGCAATCATTTTTCTTAAAGCAAATAAAGGTTTTTCAGAATTTTCACCATAGAACATATGTTCTGTTCTGAAAAGACCAATACCTTCTGCACCGAAAGCTCTTGCTTTCTTTGCATCTGCAGGGTTATCTGCATTTGTTCTGATTTTAAGTCTCTTAATAGAATCGCAAACTTTTAAGAAATCAAACAAGATTTTGTTTTCCGTAGCATCAACCATTGCCAATGCTCCGTCATATATAAAACCTTTTGTTCCGTTAAGAGTTATATAATCGCCTTCTTTAAATTTCTTATCGC
>Ga0256407_10009309_pt1 | contig 14091 bp, 10 predicted proteins | sample RumenRJG_04DNA_FD_193489 | JGI IMG/M metagenome (GOLD analysis project Ga0256407, IMG submission 193489) | Bovine rumen microbial communities from Lethbridge, Alberta, Canada - RJG_04 | ecosystem: Host-associated > Mammals > Digestive system > Stomach > Rumen | place: Canada: Alberta... | reverse complement strand
TCCAAGATGTTTTACCTTCAACATAATCCCATTTAAATACAAATAAAAGATTTTCTTTTTTCACCCCAAAATTCAATTCTTTTTCATTATTTAATGATTCAAGTAAAACAAGATTTGAATCATTCTTGTATTCTTTAACAAGACTAAGATATTTTTGCAATGGGTATACAAATTTTGAATTTTTTTCATATGAAACTAATTTACAATTCAAAAAGGAAAGCATTATTGTAATTTCTTTTTCTTGATTAAACATTCCACCAGGAGCTTTTTTTTCATAATGAACAAGAGGCATATAAATATCATTCATTTCAGATATTTTTACATAACCATCAGATTCAAGAATTTTGCAAACTACAATTCTTTCATACTACACACTCTATGAAAAATAATATGAAAATATTTATAAATTTTTTGCATCAGCAAATTTTATTAAAAAAAGAAGAATCACAAAAATGCCAAAAGTTATCTCAAAAGCAGCAAGCATATACTGAATATGGACAGTTACTACATATGTTGATTGAATTTGATTTTTAATTACAGATTCCACGGCTGAAGTCTGAGTATCATTTACAGCACGCAATGATTCATTTATTTCTGATAAACTTTTTGATACTTCCGTATAAAAATCTGCACCAAATCTATAACTTTTTACTTCATTTGGCTCTGTTTTTGAGATTTCTTGAACATCAATTTTTGAAGAAAAGTTCAACCTTTGTGTAGCAAAAAGTAAGCCTGTAATTACACAACAAACTCCAAATAACATTCCAAGAATACAAATAACTTTTTTCATAATTATTTTTCTCCTAAATCTAACTAAAGTCCCCAGCCAAAAGTTATAAATATATTATGAGAACTTTGTATATCAACACTTCCCATATTAATTTCACTTGAATCAATTCTTACATTATCAAGCTTAATATTATAATCAGATACAGAGAATGAAGAAATAAATCTATACCCTAAAGAAAAGAACAACTTATTATATTGAAATGGCCGATATTTTACACTTACACCAAGATTAAAACCTTTTGGATCTTTTCCTGAAAAAGTCATTTCAGTTCCAGGCTTAATAAATTTCCCACTGCTTGTATAAAATCCTGGGTCTCCGCTGAAAGCTCGTCTTAATTTTCCACAAGAGCCTTGAACAAATGCCATTGACCAGCCACCAAAAACTGATGCCTGCCATTTGTCTGTAATTTCGTATGTATAATATAAATCAAGACTCGATATTGCTATAGAAAGATACATAAATTCTACATTTATATTTATTCCAAAATTATTTTTATCGTTGTAGTAAAAAGGAAATTTTAAATCCACCGTTATCGGTAAATAGATATTCTTTAAATCAGAAGAATCAAACTTAAATGAATAATAATCTCCAAAACCATCTTTTATTGAGATCGAATCTTGAGAATCACCTGTATCTACTGAAGAACCAAGTGCAAAATTAAATCCAGCTGAAAAATTGCAATGCTCTAAATAATCATAAAATTTACCAGCAGATGCATTAAAAATTATAAAGAACAAAAAAATAGGAATCACAAATATTTTTTTCATATACACCCTCAACGTTGTTTTTAAGCAAATTATTCTATTTTTTTGTAAGAATCAGATTATTATTCTCATCTAAAACAATATTCCATTTTTTTACATTAAAACTACCATCAAGACTACTTTTATTTCCCAGTATAGGTCCACTTGAAAACAGTTTCAAATCATCTTCATCGGTAACAACACTTGATATACATTCTTTTGAAACATAAGAAATATTATTTGCGTCAAAAACTATTTTTACGTAAGTACCATTTTGTAAAAACTTATCGATTATTTTTCCGTTATCATCAAAGGTTTTTGCAAAACAAAAAGTAGCTATTGTAACCAAAACTGCTAAAATTGATACAATCTTTTTCATAATTTTCTCCTTCTTTTTATATCAATAATGATATAACCATATATCAAGTTAGTCAATTAAAATTATATAAAGATATATCTAAATTGATATAACAGAAAAATGAGTTTAGAAAGAACTGTTATAGACAATATAAAAAGAATTCGCAAAGAAAAAGGAATTACCCAAGAACAATTAGCAGAAGCTTGCAATACAGCAACAAGTTATATTGGTTTAATGGAAATTTACAAAAATATTCCAAAGTTATCTACAATAGAGCGAATCGCAACAGCACTTGGAGTTGAACCCCAAGTGTTATTTCAAAAAGACAGTTTAGACGCAGATAAAGAAAATAAAATATCAAAAATACAATCAGATGTTATAAACTCAATAGAAAAAGAATTGCTTCGAACCCTAAAAGAGAACTTATAACTTCTTCAGAATTATACAACCATTGTGTCCGCCAAAGCCAAGCGAACAGCTTGCGGTTGCCTTTATTTCGCAGGAAACGCCTTTGTTTGGTGTGTAATCAAGATCGCAGCCGTGTTCTAGGTCAGGTTCCTCAAGATTGATTGTCGGTGGAACAAAATTATCTTCCATTGCTTTAATGCACATAATTGCTTCTATAGAACCTGCCGCTCCAACCATGTGACCAATTTCACTCTTTGTAGAAGAAATGTGTAGCTTATAAGCATCATCGCCAAAAACGTTTTTAATCATTGCTGTTTCTGCTGAATCGTTTGCAGAAGTAGAAGTTCCATGTGCATTGTAATACTGAACTTCGCTCGGCTTCATTCCGGCATCTTCAAAAGCACGCTTCATTGCAAGAGCACCGCCAGAACCGTCTTCGCGAGGCGCTGTAATATGATAAGCATCCGAGCTTGCTCCGTAGCCTGCAACTTCGGCATAAATCTTTGCGCCGCGGGCTTTTGCGTGCTCGTATTCCTCAAGAATCAAAACAGCAGAACCTTCTGCCATTACAAAACCACTGCGGTTCTTATCGAACGGGCGGCTTGCCTTTTCTGGAGCATCGTTAAATTTATTTGTAAGCGCACTCAAAGCCTGGTAGCAGCCAATATTAAAACCAGTGATGTTTGCATCAACACCGCCGGCAAAGCAGACATCAAGACGTCCGCTGCGAATCATATCGAGGGAAAGGCCAAGAGAATCTGTTCCGGATGCACAGGCAGTAGAAAGTGTCCATGAAGGTCCAAAAATCTGAAAGTGCATTGCAACTCCGGCTGCAGCTTCGTTATTCAAAACAAAAGGTGCAGTCAGCGGAGGAATGCGGTCAACGCCACTTGCCGGATCAAGATATTTTTTATAAGCAGTTTCCAAATCATCAGAAAGACCAATTCCTACACCAGTTACAATTCCAGCCTTTTCGCCAGCAAGATTTTCTGCAGTAAGACCAGCGTCATTTGCAGCTTCAATACTTGCTCCAAGCAAAAACTTACTCATACGGCTCATTTTGCGGGCCATTTTACGGTCTACACCATAACTGTTTATATCAAAATTCTTTACTTCGCCGGCAACCTGAACCTGATGCTTTGAAGCGTCAAAGAGCGTAATATTTGTAATTCCGCTTTTACCATTTTTTACATTTTCCCATGCAGTTTTTACATCATTTCCAACAGACGAAACACAACCTAAACCTGTTACAACAACTCGACGCTGAGCCATTTTTTACCCCAAAAAAAATAATTTCTCTAATTATACCATATAATATGAAGAAATTTAAACTACCTGAGTTTCGCCAAGACCCTGCGAGTTCGCTTAAAAAAAAATACAAAGAGTACTCTTTGTACAGACATTGACAAATGTCTGTACACGCGCGCGAAGACAGCCTGTACCTCGAAGAAAAATATTTTCTTCCAAAATCATAACAAACATTTTCATATAAAAGGAGTTTAAATTTATGAAAAAGCTGGTATCTTTTTTTGCAGTTGCGATTGTTTCTGCTGCAATGATGTTTGCAAACGGAGAACTAAATGTTCGCGGTTTTGGTCAGTTTGTAAATTTTTCAGATGCAAAACTTGTTGGTAATTATGAATCAAAAGTTGACCTTATGAACTTTGGTCTTGAAGTTGAAGGCAATCTTTGGTTTGTTCATCCATGGATTATGGACATTGGTTTAAGCACCGCTGTTGATCTTGGATTTGGAACTGCATCAAATAAAGTAACCGTTCTTGGAAATTCAGTATCTTCAAGCGAGCCAGATTTTGAATTTGGATTTACAATTGCACCTGCAGTTCAATTCAATTTAAATGAAAAACATTCTATTTTTGTGGCACCTGGAATCCGCTTTCCGCTTACAATTACAAAATATGAAGTTAGCTTTGGTAACACAAAATCAAGTGGCGAAAAGTACCTTTTCTATCCCGAATTTACACTTGATATAGGATATAAATTCTGGTTTACAAATTTCCTCGGAATTAACGCAGGTTATGAACTAGGAATACCACTTACTCTTATGGAAGGCGGAAACAAAGTCGAAACAGCTTCGGCATTCTCAAATAAATTCTATATCGGCGTTGCCTTGAACCTTGGTAAAAGAAACGCACAGTAATTAAAATTCGTTTGAAACAAATCTTCCTGAAAGCACTGGATACAGTTTCCGGTGCTTTTTTTATTCCAAAATATTGAGAATTTTGAAACTTAGGTATATTCTACAAGTGAATTATTTTTAATTTATAAGAAGGTAAATATGAATTTCGTTGAAGAGTTGCTTAAAAAGGCAAAGGCTGCAAACAAGACTATCGTTCTTTGCGAAGGCGAAGATAAACGCGTTGTTGAAGCAGCATCAAAGATTGTAAAAGATGGAATCGCAAAAATCATTTTGATTGGTAGCGACGAGGATATTAAGGCAAGCGGAAGCAATGCTGATTTGAGCGGAGTTACAATTGTAGACCCAGCTAAAGACGCAAATGCAGACAAGTATGCTGAACTCCTTTTCAAGGCTCGTGAAGGAAAAATCAACAAGAAAACTGGAGCTCCAGAATATGCTGATGTTGCTGCTGCAAAGGCTGCAATTCTTAAGGACCACACAATGTACGGTGCTCTTATTCTTAAAGCTGGAGATGCAGACGGTTTCGTTTCTGGTGCATGTCACTCAACAGCTAACACACTCCGCCCAGGCCTTCAGGTTATTAAGACAGCTCCTGGCTTCAAGACAGTTTCATCATGCTTTATCATGGTTGCTCCAGAGGGTGGAAATCCTTACGTTCCAGAGGGAGTTGCAGTATTCGGTGACTGCGCTATCAATATTGAACCAACAGCAGAAGAGCTTGCAGACATTGCAGTTGCTTCAGCAGATACAGCAAAGAAGATTGCAGGAATTGACCCACGTGTAGCAATGCTTTCATTCTCTACAAAGGGTTCTGGAAACGATGCTAAGTTCTACGACACTGTAACAAAGGTACAGAAAGCTACAGAACTTGCTAAGGCAGCTGCTCCTGATTTGGCATTGGACGGAGAATTCCAGTTCGACGCTGCAGTTGCTCCAGAAGTTGGAGAACTCAAAGCTCCAGGAAGCAAGGTTGCAGGACACGCAAACACATTCATCTTCCCTAACATCAACGCTGGTAACATCGGTTACAAGATCTGCCAGAGAATGGGCGGCTGGATGGCAATTGGACCTATCTGCCAGGGCTTTGCAAAGCCTCTCAACGACTTGAGCCGCGGATGTTCTGTAGAAGACGTAATTGCAACGGTGGCAGTTACAGCATTGCAGGCTTAACCTACGCGCACTTTTTGCGCAGCAAAAATGCGAAAAGCTCGCCGTCAGGCGAGCGTATTACCGCCCTCCAAGCTTAGCACATTATTCAGCGGGCGTTGCGGGCCGGCGCCTGAGGCCCGCTGGGTGGGATAGGCCGCAACGAAGTGCGGCCGTAAGGCGGGGCTCCGCCTTCCTTTCCCTCCTAAAATCTAAATCTCTTCAATATTCAAATCTGGTTTTTCACGCTTCAAAACAATAACTGTTACATCATCTTCGCGGGCAGAACCTTGCACATGCTGATTCAACGAGGCCATTATATTTCGCAAAATCTGCTGGGCATCTTTTTCGTGATGCTTTCGAATAATTTCCATAACTCGCTCACGGCCAAATTCTTCGCGGTTTACAGACATTGCTTCAATAAGTCCGTCGGTAAAACAAACAAGAATATCATCTTCTTCCATTTCGAATTCTATTGATGGGAACGAAACTTCTATATTGCTTATTCCAATTGCGCCAAACTGCTTCTGATTTTCGCCCAGATGAAGCTCAACAAAATCACCGCGTTTATCAGAATAAAAAATCGGGTAAGGATGTCCACCACTCGTCATTGAAACACGACAGTTTCCCTTCTTATCAAAATCATAGAACTGGAGCAAAAGTCCGGTAAGATAATTGTCTACATTTCCCTTTGCTTCTATAACCAGATAGTTAATTTCTTCCAGGGCTTCGGACATTGGAACATTGTAGCGGTATGCATATTCAAACGACTGCTGAATAATGTTTTTTGCAAGCATTGTAATAAGACCGGCCGCAATACCGTGTCCTGATGCATCAAAAAGCGCAAGACCTTCGAGTTTTTCTTCCTTATAAAAATATTCATACAGATCGCCCGAAACCGATGAAAGCGCTTCGTAACTGGTTGCAACATCCCAGCCGCGGAAATTTGTTTCCGGCATCATAAAGAATTTTTTCTGAACTGCCGCCGCCATTTCCAAATCTTTTTTAGAACGTGTAATTTCTTTTTCAAGTTCTTCGTTTGCAGTAATAAGTCCGGAAGTTTTTATTTCAACCTGTTTTTCAAGATCATTTACAACAAGGTCATAACTTTTGTGAATGCGGGAATATCGAACACCGAACATAATCATAAACATTATGAGTGTCAGGTTCCAGCCAAAAACTACAAAGTAAGGATAATCAATAACCTGCATAACGTGTCGCAAAACAACATCCACAAACATTGTAATTTCCATCGGCAAATAGCCAATAAGAACTATAAGACACATTTTTTTGTATTCAAGAAAACGGAAATTCCTGATTACATAATAGTAGCCGATTAAAATTTGAGCCAGCGAAGCGGCAAGCAGGAACGGGCAAGATTTTATAAGCAGTGCATAATCCGGAATAACCAGAGTATAAATAATAGAAACCCACAAAATAACCTGCATTGTAACAATAACAGGGAAAGAACGCACTGTATCAACAATTTCTACAGCAAGTTTTCCAAGAAGGAATGAAATAATATAGAAACTTATGCACAGACAAACCTTTGTATAAAGCAGATACGGAATGCTGTAAAACCACGGAGTTATAGGGCCATAGAAGAACGAAAGCAGAAAAAGCGACGTACAGGAAAGATTCGAAAAAATCATATATTCCTTTTCCTGTTTTCGCGTTATGTACAGAATTGCAAAAAGAATCCACGACATAAAACAGCCGCCGACAAAAAGCATGTAAATGGTAGAAGTTAAAAAAGTCTTTTTATCGGATTCACGTCTGGATGGTTCATATTCACCAATGTAAACGCCATTTGCAATGGAAGAACGCCCGTGCGCCCAAACTTTAATATAAAGCGTATTTTTTTCGCTCTGATTTATACATGATTTTGAAAGATGATAAAAGCGGTTTGTAAACTGCATGGCACGTTCATCAGGCGGAAAGTTTCCATGACTGCCAACAAAAACTCCGTTTATATAAACCTCGTCTGCCATGTGAATGTACGGAATCACAAGGCCAAGTTCACAGTCTCGCAATTCTGCTGGAATAAAAAATTCAGACTTAAGCCAGAGATACGAACCGTCAATGCCAACAAGCTTTTCCAGATTTCTGTAGCCCATATTATTAAGCTTTTTAAAACTGCGAATTCTTTCAGCATCTTCCGGAGTCGAATCTGCCGTTGTTTTTGTCCAGAAAAACGTCTCGTCCAGATAAAATTTTGGTTCATAATCCTTTTTACAACCGGCGAAAATTAGAGAAGACAAAAATATAACTAGAAGAATACACTTCCGCATAGTTTATATTATACCACACTTTTTAGTTATATTAAGTCTTTTAAAAATAATTTCTGTGATTTTTAATATAGAAAATTTTCAGGGGGCAACCGTGCAGGTTTTCTTCGAAAACCCGCACGGTCGGGTGCTTCAAGGCTTGCTAACGCGCGGTCTGCCGCTTCGCAGCAGACTGGCTTCGCCACCTTTCCGCCCCCTTGCCTGTTTCAGATCGGAATTTACAAAGTTGCAATTGCTCTTTTTACTCGTTCTATAGATTTTTCAACACCCAATACAAGAATTGAACCAATTAACGGAGGGCTTACACGACTTCCAGTAACGGCCATTCGTATTGGCATCCGACCTGACAAGCAGGTCGGGCGCTTATAGGAAATTTATAAGACAGCCACGCTCTCGCGTGGTGAGCGTCATAAAATCACCTAATCCTACAAAGTTGCAATTGCTTTTTCAATTCTTGCCAGAGATTTTTCTTCGCCAAGAACGAGGATAGAACCAATAAGCGGTGGTGAAACACGGCTACCAGTTACAGCCATACGAATTGGCATCATGAAATCGCCAAGCTTAATTCCAAGCGCTTCTGCCTTTGTCTTTGCCAAAGCTTCTGCACCTTCGTGATCCAAACTGAAGCACTGGTGAACAAAGTCTTTTGCAGCTTCCAAAACTTCCTTAGTCTTAGCGGCGTCAATCTTCTTTGGAACAAGCTGTTCTACAGGAGGAACTGCAGGCTCAGTAAACATAAAGTGAACCATTTCTGCAGCTTCTGTAAGGAACTTAAGACGTTCCTGGATAAGTGGCATAAGTCCCATTAATGTTTTTTCAACATCTTCTGTGCTCATATTCATTGACTTATCAACACAGTATGGACGGCCATCTTCACCAAGTGCAACACCAGAGAACTCTGGACCAACATTTGGTTTTGGCTGTGGGTTCTCAGGATTAATTTCCAAAGTTGCATCGCCTGTACCAGTAATAAATGGAAGTGTCCATTTGTAAAGATCTTCAGTGCTCAACTGGCGGATATAATTTGAGTTAAAATATTCAAGCTTTTTGTAATCGAAAACTGCAGGAGCTTTGTTCAAGTGCTCAAGCTTAAATGCCTTTGCAAGTTCTTCGAGAGTGTAGAATTCTTTTCCTTCTTCGTAAGAACAACCAAGCATAGCAACGTAGTTTACGATAGCTTGTGGCAAATAACCGCGTGCACGGAACTCGTTCAATGAAGTTGAACCATGGCGCTTTGAAAGCTTCTTTCCATCAGCACCGTTTACCATTGGAAGGTGACAGAACTCTGGATGTTCCCATCCGAAAGCGCGGTACATCTGAACGTGGAGTGGAGTAGAAGGAATCCATTCCTGAGCGCGCATTACGTGGCTGATTTTCATAAAGTGGTCATCAACAATGTTTGCAAGGTGATAAGTTGGGAAACCGTCTGACTTAAGCAAAACTGGGTCCGGAGAAATATCTTCATTCTTCCATACAATATCGCCAAGAAGGTGGTCAGAGAATTTTGTTTCTCCTTCCATTGGAACCTTAAGACGAATTACATAAGGCTTACCTGCGTCGAGATTAGCCTTTACTTCTTCCGGAGTAAGGTGACGGCAGTTGCGGTCATAACCTGGAGCCATCTTATTTTCTGTCTGAATTTTTCTGATGCGGTCGAGACGTTCTGCATCACAGAAGCAGTAGTAAGCCTCTCCCTTTTCTACGAGTTCATAAGCATATTTCTTGTAAAGCTCAAAGCGTTCGCTCTGAACATAAGGGCCGTATTCACCACCCTTTGAACCGCCTTCATCCCAGTCGATTCCAAGCCATGCCATTGTATCGTAAAGATTCTGAACATATTTTTCGTCGTAACGTGTGCGGTCTGTATCTTCGAGACGAAGAATGAATTTTCCGTTTTGAGAACGTGCAAAAAGATAATTAAAAAGTGCAGTGCGAACACCACCAATGTGCTGCATTCCTGTTGGTGAAGGAGCATATCTAACTCTAACTTCTGACATAAAATCCTCTATAAAATAATATTTTTTTTAAAACAAATTACGGGTCATTCTAATAAAAAATGCTGTTTTGTACAATTACAGGCATTTTAAAAGCGCCCGACAGCCTTCATCTATATCATCATAAGTTTCATCAAAATTTCCGGTATACCACGGGTCTGCAATATCGCGCGGCTTTCCTGCGAACTCAAGCAAAAGCTTAAATTTTCCTTCAGGGTCTCCGCCAAAAATGCGGTTCATATAAAAAAGATTCTCATCGTCCATTGCAATTAAATAATCATAACGATTGTAGTCGCTTGCTGTAATCTGGCGGGCAGCTCTGCGCTCAAATGGAATGCCCATTTCGCAAAGTTTAGTTCTGGTTCCATAATGAATGTCGTTTCCAATTTCTTCGCGGCTTGTTGCAGCAGATTCAATCAAAAAATCATTTTCGCGTCCAGCCTTGCGTACCATATTCTTAAGCACAAATTCGGCCATAGGCGAACGGCATATATTTCCATGACAGATAAAAAGAATTTTCTTCATAGCGCAAGTGTAATAAATAAATAAGATTTCCGCAAATACGTCCAAACCTCCATGCTTTTTTTTACCGGACAACTGTGCTATAATCAGAAAACTATGGCAGATATTCATATTTTCGACCCGGCGCCGGAAGGAACGCCGGTTGCAAATTTCGTACACCTTCACGTACATTCCGACTATTCACTTTTGGACAGCTGTGCAAAACTGGACGCTCTGATTGCAAAAGCAAAGCGTCTGAACATGCCTGCACTTGCCCTTACCGACCACGGAAATATGTTTGGCGTTTTAAACTTTGAACACATCTGCCATGCCAACGGAATAAATCCTATTGTCGGCTGCGAATTTTACGTCGGCGACGATCACCTTAAGCAGGAACGAACAAAATTCGGAAAAAAGAACTATCACCTTATTCTGCTTTGCGAAAACGAAACCGGCTACAAAAACATGAGCTGGCTTGATTCTATTGCTTTTACGGAAGGACTTTATTCAGGAAAGCCCCGAATCGACTTTGAAATGCTCAAGGAACGCCACGAAGGTTTAATCTGTCTTTCTGCATGTATTGCCGGAGAATTACCTCAGACAATTTTAAATGGCACCGAAGAAGAAGCTGAACAGCTTATTATAAAATACCGCGATTTATTTGGACCAGATCATTATTACATTGAACTTCAGGACCATGGACTGCCGGAACAGAAAAAAGTCAACGAAGTTTTAATTCGACTTGCGCGAAAGCTTAACGTTCCGCTTGTTGTTACAAATGATGTGCATTATATAGAACGCGAAGATGCAGAAGCTCAGGATGCTCTGCGCTGTATTGGTTTTAAAAACCTGCTTAATGAACCGCATCAGAAAATGGGCGGCGACATGGACTTAGACAGCTGGTATTTTAAAACAGAAGAAGAAATGCGCCAGCTTTTCCCGAATGTGCCGGAAGCTTACGAAAATACAATCAAGATTGCAAACATGTGCAATCTTACAATTCATCAGTATAAAACACAGGAATTAAAAGACTGTCTTCCACGCTTTGAACTTCCTAAAGAATTTCAACGCCACGGCGAAGAATATACAAAAAATCAGGATGATTACGTACGCTACCTTGTAGAAAAAGGACTTCGCGCCCGCTACAAAGAAATCACACCTGAAATTCGTGACCGCGCAGAATACGAGCTTGGAATCATCTTTAAAATGGGATTTTCCGGCTACTTCCTTATTGTATGGGAATTTATAAACTGGTCTAAATCAACTTTTGATAATGTAAATAATAAACCAAAACCTTACATTCCTATTGGTCCGGGGCGAGGTTCCGGTGCAGGTTCTCTTGTAGCCTACACAATGACAATCACAGATATTGATCCGTTCCGTTACGGTCTTATTTTTGAACGATTTTTGAATCCTGAACGCGTTTCCATGCCGGATTTTGACGTTGATATGGACTTCGACTATCGTCAGGATATAATCCAGCACACCCGTGACCTTTACGGCGACCCGCAGGTTGGACATATTGTAACCTTTGGTACTCTTAAACCAAAACAGTGTATTGCTGATGTTGGACGCGTTCTTGGAATTCCGCTCAGCGAAGTAAACATGCTTAAAAGCTGCGTTCCTGATTCTCCAAAAGCCAAGCTTAAAGACGCTTTTCAAGTTTCAGAAAAATTTCCTGAAGGCGAAGGCGGAAAACTTGCACAATACAAAGATGATCCGCGCTACCAGAAACTTTTTGAACTTGCATTTAAGCTCGAAAACGTAAACCGAAACACTGGTCTTCACGCATCTGGAATGGTAATTGGACTTACGGCACTTCCTAACTGGGCGCCAGTTTTTAAAGACCCAAAAACCGGCGAAGTTGGCGTTCAATATACTATGGATATTATTGAACCTTGCGGACTTGTAAAATTTGACTATCTTGGACTAAAAACACTTTCGCTTATACGCTATGCAGAAAACATCATCAACAAGCATAAAAAGCCGGAAGATCCGGAGTTTGTTTGTGCAAACGTGAGCGAGACCGATGAAAAAACATTCGATTTGTTCTGCCGCGGAGACTCTGTTGCCGTATTTCAGTTCGAATCACCTGGAATGCAGAAAATTCTGCGACAGGCACAGCCGCGTCGTCTTGAAGAGCTTGTAGCCTTAAATGCGCTTTACCGCCCGGGACCAATGGATTACATTCCTCAGTACATCGACGGAAAATGGAAACCAGAAACGATTCACTATCCGGATCCGTGCCTTGAAGGACTCTTAAAAGAAACCTACGGCGTTATGGTTTACCAGGAACAGGTTATGCAGGTTTCTCAGAAAATTGCCGGCTTTAGCCTTGGTGGTGCCGATATGCTCCGACGTGCTATGGGAAAAAAGAAACCGGAAGTTCTTATGGGCAAGAAAAAGGAATTTATTGAAGGTGCCATAAAACAAGGCTTTACAGAACAGCATGCCGCAGAAATTTTTGAAATTATGATTCCGTTTGCCGGCTACGGATTTAACAAATCACATGCCGCCGCTTATTCGGTTCTTGCATACCGCACCGGCTGGCTTAAAGCACACTACCCTGCCGAATTTATGGCAGCAAACCTTACAAACGAAATCACATCTACAGATGGACTTCCATTTTATATAGAAGAAGCCAGAAACATTGGTGTTGCTGTTGACCCGCCTGATGTAAACCGCTCCGACGTAATTTTTGACGTTGTAGACGGCCGCATTGTTTTTGGACTTAAGGGAATTAAAGGAATGGGCGATGCAGCCGCAAACGTAATTGTAGAAGAACGTACAAAAAACGGTCCATTCAAATCGTTTATGGACTTTTTAAAACGCGTAATGGCAATTACCGAAAAAGATGAAAACGGCCGCGAAAAAACCTTTATCAATAAAAAGGCAGTTGAAGTTTTAATTAAAACAGGAGCTTTTGATCACACTGGCGCAGCAGAAGGTCTTGCTATGAATCGTCCGACTTTGCTTTCCAATATGGAAGCTGCAATGGACTACGTAGACAACATTCTCGAAGATAAATTGAAAGGTCAGGGAGATCTTTTCGGCGATTTTTCTGCAGAAGAAAGCACATTCACCGATTTCCAATTTAAAATCATAGATGACATTCCGCGAATGGAACTGCTTAACATGGAAAAGGAATGCATCGGCTGTTATGTAAGCGGGCACCCACTGGATGACTACAAAAAAGCAATTGAACGCGCAGTTACTGTAAATTCTGCAAACATAAAACGCATTGCCGCAGAAGAAAAAGCATCTAAAGACGCTCTGGAAGCAAGCGGAGCAAAATTCTGGCAGCTCAGGGACGCTGGGAAATCTTACGTTGCGCTTGGAATGATATCAAGTATCCGCGAAATCACTACAAAAAAAGGCGACCGAATGGCATTTGCAAAACTAAGTGCCTACGAAGGTCAGCTTGACTGCACGTTCTTTCCACGCACCTGGGCAACTTTACAGTCCAGCATAGAAAACGGCGGCATTTACGCCTTACGAGGAAAGGTTGATGGCAGCCGAGAAGAACCGTCTTTAATTATCGATTCCATTGAAGATGCAAAGCTTCTGGAAACTCACGCTGCAACTTCAGTTCACATTATGCTTGAACCAAATTTCGACTCAGAAACAGCACTTGTGCAATTAAAGAATTTTTTATTTGATAAAATGGGTAATTGTTCAGTATATTTTCATATTGATACAGGAAAA
>Ga0256407_10009308_pt1 | contig 14093 bp, 10 predicted proteins | sample RumenRJG_04DNA_FD_193489 | JGI IMG/M metagenome (GOLD analysis project Ga0256407, IMG submission 193489) | Bovine rumen microbial communities from Lethbridge, Alberta, Canada - RJG_04 | ecosystem: Host-associated > Mammals > Digestive system > Stomach > Rumen | place: Canada: Alberta... | reverse complement strand
CGCCCTGCTTGGCAAGCATCTGTGAATGAGCGATGGATCCTTCTATGTCCTGACTGTACATCTTGCAGTCAAAGGGAAGGGAAGAGTTGTAATCGTTTACTTCTTTGTCGGTAGCCTTCTCAAAGCGTCCGGCCCACATTTTCTTTGCCATAAGTTACTCCTTTATATAATCAGGATCGATCCTGATCATTTCTGCCAATGCTTTATTCCTGTAATTCAGGTCTTCACGCAAGGTAAATCCCTGTGCTTCCCAGAAAGCGTTTCCGCCTGCATTTTTCTTGAAAGCGACAAGAAGGACTTTGTTGATGCCTTCATCCTTAAGAGCTTCAAGCGCAAGATCAACGAGCTTTTTGCCGATGCCAAAACGCCTGTAGTCAGGAGATACGCACGCATGCTGTATTATACCGCGCCTTCCGTCATGACCACATAATATCACACCAACTATCTTTTCACCGTCAACTGCAACAAAAGAAGTAGTGGGATTACGCTTGAGATACTTCTCGATCCCTTCCTTGGAATCGTCCTTATCGTTAAGTCCGTTGCCGCAAAGGATCCAGAGATCGTAAGCCTGGCTGTAATCTTCGATTGTCATTAGCCTGTATGTGATATTCATCAGCATGCCTCGCTTTCTTTGATCTCAGAAGATATCCACTGGGACATTCCGCATCCCGTATCTTCATTCGGACGCTTGAAAAAGCCGAACTTCTCGTAGAATGCCTCTTTTCCTTTAGCGGAACACAAACTCACCATTACCTTGTATCCGGGCTTAAGCCAGTTCTTGATCATCTTCATTATATCTTCCATGACCATCCTGCCGTAGCCTTTGCCCTGATATTCAGGCTTTACGATAATATCCGCAATATAGACGACATAGCCGTGATCCCATAAGACTCTGCCCAGAGCAATAGGTTTGCCGTCAATTCTGAGGCAGCGTATAAATGAATTCTTAAGGCCTTCGCGGGCCTGTTCCAGAGGGAATTCAGCCCAGCCGACTTCCTTACGGAACTGCATGTATTCTTCTTCGGTTATCAGATCAGTAAATACTTCATTCATATGCATCACCTCCAAAAATAATAAGGGCTGCCTCCACATATGAGACAGCCCTCAGGATATTCAATCAATAAATCAGAGTAAACCGTTCTTCTGCTTCATCTTAGCATTAACTTTCATGGGGAGACCGAAGCAGTTGATGAATCCGCCTGCATCAGCCTGGTTGTAAACGTCATCAGCCTCGAAAGTAGCGATCTCAGGATCGTAGAGGGAGAAGGGTGATGTTGTGCCTGCAGGAGTGCAGTTGCCCTTATAGAGCTTCATCTTGACTTCACCTGTAACAACTTCCTGTGTCTTATCAACGAAAGCTGAGAGAGCCTCTCTCAAGGGGTGGAACCACTGTCCGTAGTATACGAGTTCGGAGAACTTCTGTGCTACGAGATCCTTATAGTGGATCGTGTCACGCTCAACTGTGAGGAGCTCAAGCTCTCTGTGAGCAGCGAAAAGGAGTGTTCCGCCGGGAGTCTCATAAACGCCGCGGCTCTTCATGCCGACAAGACGGTTCTCAACGATGTCTGCGATACCTACGCCGTTAGCTGCAGCAACCTTGTTGCAGTATCTTAAGAGGTCAGCAGGAGAGAGCTTCTGTCCGTCAACTTCTACAGGGATACCCTTCTCGAACTTGATCGTTACATATGTAGGAGTATCAGGTGCCTTCTCGGGAGATACCATGAGCTCAAGGATCTTATCAAGGTTAGGCTCATTTGCAGGATCCTCAAGATCCATACCTTCGTGAGAAAGGTGCCAGAGATTCTCGTCCTTGGAATAGTTGTTCTCCTTTGTAACAGGAACATCGATTCCACGGGCCTGAGCGTAATCGATCTCTTCGTCACGGGACTTGATATCCCAGATTCTCCAGGGAGCAAGGATCTTCATGTCAGGATCAAGAGCCTTGATGGAAAGCTCGAATCTTACCTGATCGTTGCCCTTACCTGTGCAGCCGTGAACGATAGTTGTGCATCCGTTAGCGTGAGCAGCCTCAACGAAGTGCTTAGCGATAACAGGACGAGCCATGGATGTACCGAGGAGATATTTGCCCTCGTAAACTGCATTAGCCTTGAGAGTAGGGAAGACGAAGTCGGAAACGAACTCCTCAGAAATGTCTTCGATAATGCACTTAACAGCGCCGCACTTAAGTGCCTTCTTCTCAAGATAGTCGTGATCTACACCAACGCCGACTTCACCGCAGTAAGCTACGACTTCACAGTCATAGTGCTCAAGAAGCCACGGGATGATGATAGAAGTATCAAGTCCGCCTGAATAAGCCAGTAAGAATTTTTCTTTTGCCATAAGGCACCTCCGATTTATGAATATTTATGCATAACTTTGTATAAACTTCGCATATCATACACTTGCTCTCTTAACAAGTCAACACACAAATTTTAATCTTGGGCTTTTATAAAAGCAAATAAGAATAAAGAATTATTTTTTGTGCATGTTTTTATTATTACCGTTTTGTAAAAAAGTCCGATTATGTATACAATCTTATGTGGCATAATATGCAATTATACTTTTCTCAAGGGGATCAGTGACTCTAATGGCTTATCCGTTGATGGAACATCTTATCGGCAAAGGCTTTCTTTATTGTGGCAAATACTACAGAGTCAGTTCGGAATTGACCGAATCTCTCCAGAAACCCGTAGATATAAGGATCTATTATGAGACCGTCAGGGTAAAGGACGGTGTTCTTTTATTCGTTGAAGATCATCTGCAAAGACTCGTGAATTCGGTTAAGGGTTTGGAGAATTTTCCGGTCGACACGTCAAAGATCTTGGCTGAGACATACAGCTTCATCGATCTTGACGGCATCAGGGACGGCTCTGTAAGAATAGTTCTTACAAAGGAAGCATTACTTATTCATCAGGCAGACATTACGCTGCCTTCCGCTTCACAATTTGAAAACGGCATTAATACGAGCATCCTTAACTGGGAGCGCAAGACACCTAATCTTAAGATCTTCAGGGGAGATTATAAGACTACAGTTAATGAGAAGTTCAAGGAAGAGAACAGTCACGGACTTCCTTTCGAGCTCGTACTTACAGATAACGAAGGCAAGCTCTACGAAGGATCGATGTCCAATCTCTTTGTCATAAGGGACGGCAAGGTCTATTCCGCTCCTGACAGTAAGATACTTATCGGTATTACCCGAAAGAGGGTCATGACTGCTTTGGAGCGTTCGGGTTTAAAGCTTGAGACCGGCACATTTGCTCCGGAGGAGTTAGATCCTGCTAAAGATGCCGTATTTGTCAGCAGCACGCCTTTTGACATCCTGCCCGTAAGGTTCATGGATGATTATGAGTTCGATTCTGCAAACAACGGGATCCTTAAGATGATCTCTAAGATGTATCAGGAATATACATCTGAATATATAGACGCTGCAAAGCGCGATTTGAACGGATAATTATTTGGAGGTGGTATAAATGGAGACTAAATCAGGAAAGATATCGGTTACAACCGAGAATATTTTTCCGGTTATCAGACAATGGCTCTATGAAGATAAGGATATCTTTGTAAGAGAATTAGTATCGAACTGTGCGGATGCTATAGCTAAACACAGAAGGCTCGTTGAGCTCGGCAAGGCCGAGAAAGAACCCGACAAGGCAGATTATAAGATCACAGTTACTTACGATGACGATAACAAGACTATCTCATTCGAAGATAACGGCATCGGCATGACAGAGAATGAGGTCGAGAAGTACATCAACCAGATCGCATTCTCCGGCGCTCTTGATTTCGTAACCAAATACCAGCAGGAATCCACAGATAAGACCGGCATCATCGGTCACTTCGGCTTAGGTTTCTATTCCGCATTCATGGTAGCTGATGAAGTTACTATCGATACGAAGAGCTTTTTAGAAGATTCAGAACCAGTCATCTGGAAGTCAAAGGACGGTATGGATTATGAGATCCTTCCTTCAGAGAAGAAGGAAAGAGGTACTGTAATTACCTTAAAACTTTCTGAAGATGCTGTTAAGATCTTCGATTCCGCTACATTGAGGATGACGATCCGCAAGTACTGCTATTTTGCACCTGCCGACATTTTCTTCGTTGATACCAAGTCAGACAGACTCCACGAGGAAGCTGAGCAAAAGCGTAAGAAGGAAGCAGAGGAGAAGGGCGAGACATTTACACCTTCACCTGTTTCCTACGTTCCCGTAAACAACAAGTCGCCTCTCTGGACAAAGAAGCCCTCTGAGTGCACTGAATCTGAATATAAGCAGTTCTATCATTCAGTATTCAACGACGGCCGTGATCCGTTGTTCTGGATTCATCTTAATATGGATTATCCTTTTACATTACAGGGTATCCTTTATTTCCCGAAGACAGACAATATCTATCAGTCTTTGGATGGCCGCATCAAGATCTATAATCACCAGATCTTCGTAGCTGACAACATTGAAGAGATCATTCCTGACTTCCTGTTCCTTTTGCAGGGATGCCTTGACTGCTCTGATCTCCCGCTTAACGTATCACGTTCAGCTTTGCAGCAGGATGAATATGTAAAGAAGCTTTCCGGACACATCATCAAGAAGGTATCCGATAAGCTCAATGATCTTTTCAAGAAGCAGAGAGAAGACTTTGAGAAGTACTGGTCTGACATCTCCGTATTCGTTAAGTACGGCATGATGAAGGAAGAGAAGTTCTACGAGAAGGTCGAATCCATCTGCCTCTTTGAGACAGTAGACGGCACTTTCAAGACAATTGAAGAACTCACATCCGAAGATAAGAAGACGATCAGATATACAACTGATCCCAAAGCTCAGGCAGCTTATGTCGAGATGAGCAAGAATGACGGCTATGAAGTCGTTGTAATGGATCAGGAGATCGACAATAACTTTATGTCCTATATGGAGATGAAGAAGCCTGATTACAAGTTTAAGCGTGTTGACTCTGAGCTTTCCGGAAAGGAATCCGATGAGGAGACCAAGAACAAGCTCAAGGATTTCTTCAGGAGCGCCGTAGGTGATGAGAAGCTTATCGTTTTCGCGCAGGAGATGGGAAAAGACAATCTTCCTGCTTTGATCCGAGAAGCTGAACATAACAGAAGAATGAAGGAAATGCGCGCACAGTATGAGAGAATGATGTCAGCGATGGGCAACATGTCCGAAGAAGAACTTGCCGACATGTTCCCCGAGACTGAAGAGCTTGTCGTTAATACCGACAGCCCGCTCATTACAAAGCTTGAAGCACTTGAATCCATGGGCACCAAGAAGGAAGAGGCTGACCGTCTGGCACAGCACATCTATGACCAGGCTAAGCTTGCACACGGATCGCTTGATTCCGCAGGACTTGAGAGATTCTTGAAGTACAACACCGAACTGCTCTCCAAGAGCGCTGATAATCTGTAATTAATTTCACAAGGAGAACCTTATGAACGAGAATGATGTAAGACGAGTACTGTCAGAGAAAAAAGAAGGCTTTAACGTTGAAGCAGGCGGAATCCTTCACGATGTAAAATACGACTTGAATGTCGCAGGCATCACAAAGGTACGTGTTATCAACCGTTACGACGTTTCGGGCGTTACGGACGAAGAGTTCGAAAATGCCAAGCCCGTTGTATTCAGTGAACCTCCGGTCGATATCCTTTACGATGAGACTGTAGATCTTGCTGATGCAGCTTATGTCCTCATTATCGAGTCACTGCCCGGTCAGTACGATCAGAGAGCAGATTCAGCAGCGCAGTGTATCCAGTTCATGACCGCCAAGGAGAGACCTATCGTAAAGTGCGCCAAGATCGTAGCTTTCTACGGTTCTGTTTCCGACAGCGAAAAAGAGAAGATCAAGGGATATCTCATCAACCCCGTTGAGGCAAGAGAAGCATCTGCTGCTAAGCCTGAGACATTAGTCGATAAGTATGACATTCCTACAACAGTAGCAAATATTGACGGCTTCCTCGCAATGTCCGATGAGGATCTTGAAGCTTTAAGAAAGTCCATGGGACTTGCAATGAGTTTTAGCGATATCAAGTTCGTTCAGGATTTCTTTAAAGAGCAGGGAAGAGTTCCCACTGTTACAGAGATCCGTGTTCTTGATACATACTGGTCTGACCACTGCCGTCATACAACATTCCTTACAAACCTTACAGACATTAAGTTCGAAGGTGATGACGAGTTAACTGCAGAGATCAAGGAAACATACAAGGATTACCTTGCTACAAGAGAAGAAGTTTACGGCGAGAGGATCAGCCAGAAGCCTATTTGCCTCATGGACATCGGTACGATCGCAGGCAAGAAGCTCAAGAAAGACGGCAAGCTCGCTGATCTCGATGAGTCTGAAGAGATCAATGCATGCTCGATCAAGATAAGGATCGAAGTAGACGGCAAGCCTGAAGATTATATCTTCATGTTCAAGAATGAGACACACAACCATCCTACCGAGATCGAACCTTTCGGTGGTGCTGCAACATGCTTAGGAGGCGCCATCAGAGACCCGCTCTCAGGAAGATCTTATGTATATCAGGCTATGCGTGTTACAGGCGCAGGCGATCCGACAGTACCCGTTGAACTCACACTTAAGGGTAAGCTCTCACAGAAGAAACTCTGCCGCACAGCAGCTGCCGGTTATTCTTCCTATGGTAACCAGATCGGTCTTGCAACAGGTCTTGTTGACGAAGTTTACCATCCCGGTTATATCGCAAAGCGAATGGAGATCGGTGCCGTTGTAGGTGCTGCTCCTGCTTCAAATATCGTAAGAGAAAGACCTCAGGCTGGTGATATCGTTATTCTCCTGGGCGGAAGAACAGGACGTGACGGAATCGGCGGCGCTACAGGTTCATCCAAGGCACACGATACACAGTCCGTAGTTACTTGCGGCTCAGAAGTACAGAAGGGTAATCCTCCTACGGAAAGAAAGCTCCAGAGACTTTTCAGGGATCCTGAAGTTACAAGACTCATCATCAGATGTAATGACTTCGGTGCAGGCGGTGTATCCGTTGCAATCGGTGAGCTTGCAGCAGGTCTTAAGATCAACCTTGATGCAGTTCCGAAGAAGTACGACGGTCTTGACGGCACTGAGATCGCTATCTCCGAATCACAGGAGAGAATGGCTGTCGTAGTACATCCTGCAGATCTTGATAAGTTCATGGCAGCAGCTGCCAAGGAGAATCTTGAAGCTACGGTCGTTGCTGAAGTTACAGAAGAGCCCGTAATGAAGATGGTATGGAACGGCGCTACGATCGTTGACCTTCCCAGAAGCTTCATCGATACAAACGGTGCTACACAGTATGCCCGGGCAGATGTCGTTCCTCAGGGCAAGGGTGAGTTCCTTGATACTCCTGCAAACGGTTATGTTGAAGGCAACTTTGCAGAGAGCCTTAAGGGAACACTTAATTCTCTTGAAGGCGCATCAAGAAAGGGCCTTATCGAGAGATTCGACTCTTCGATCGGTGCTGCAACTGTTGTTTGGCCTTACGGCGGTAAGATGCAGAATTCACCTGAGGAAGGTATGGCTGCAAAGATCCCGCTCGATCACGGCACAACACATGACTGCTCTGTAATGACATACGGCTTCGATCCTTATTACACAGAGTGGAGCCCTTATGCAGGTGCTTATAACTCAGTAGTTGAATCACTCCTTAAGCTCCTTGCTATGGGTGTTGATCCTTTGAAGGCAAGACTTACATTCCAGGAATATTTCGAGAGAATGGGCAGCAACGAATCATGGGGCAAGCCTCTCGCTGCACTCCTTGGTGCATACAAGGCCCAGCTTGACTTCGGTACTGCCGCTATCGGCGGTAAGGACTCAATGTCCGGTACATTTAACGATATCCACGTACCTCCGACGCTCGTAAGCTTTGCCGTAGGAATGTCCACAACAGATAAGATCATTACTGCAACACTTACAGGCAAGGGCCAGAAGCTCTACCTCATCAAGTGCGCAAGAGACGGCAAGGGTTCTTACAAGAAAGACCACGTCTTAAGAGTTATAAAGGCTGTTAAGGAACTGATCGACAGAGGCGAGATCAAGAATGCGGCTGTAGTAAAGAGTGCAGGTGTTGCAGCAAGAGTTGCTCAGATGTGCTTCGGTAACATGCTCGGATTCGATTTCTCGGATAAGCTTTCCGAAGCTGATCTCTTCTCTAAGACATTGGGTGCAATCATCGTAGCAATTCCTAACGACGGCAATGCCGTTGATAAGGTTGAGATGGCAGGCGGTAAGTTCTTAGGTACCACAAACGATACAGGTGCCTTCACATATGCAGGCACAGAATTATCCGGCAAAGATGCTCTTGAAGCATATGAGAGCAAGCTCGAAAGGATCTTCCCGACAGTTGCAAAATCAGCTGACATGCCTTTCGCGATCAACGTATACACAGACGGAAAGCCTTCAAAGGCTGCTCCGGGTGTACTTAAGGGCGCTAAGCCGAAGGTCATCATCCCCGTATTCCCGGGCAACAACTGCGAGATCGACTCCGCAAGAGCATTCGAGAGAGCAGGCGCTGATGCCGAAGTATTCGTTATCAGGAACAGAAACCAGAACGATATCAATGAATCATTTGCTGAACTTGCAGCCAAGATTCGTGAATCCAACATCATGATGATTCCGGGCGGCTTCTCTGCAGGTGACGAACCTGAAGGATCCGGTAAGTTCATCACAGCATCCTTAAGAAACAGTGAAATCGCAGATGCGATCTCTGATCTCCTTGATAACAGAGACGGTCTCGTATTAGGTATCTGCAACGGCTTCCAGGCTTTGATAAAGCTTGGTCTCGTTCCTTTCGGCAAGATCTGTGACATGACACCTGACAGCCCTACGCTTACGTTCAATAACATCGGCAGGCACCAGAACAAGTATGCAAGGACCAAGATCATGACGAACAAGAGCCCCTGGCTCTCACTCTGCAATCCCGGTGAGATCTATGAGATCCCGATCTCTCACGGTGAAGGCAAGTTCGCTGCATCTGAGGAAGTAGTAAGAAAGCTCGCTGCAAACGGCCAGATCGCTACATGCTACGTTGATCTTGACGGAAACTATGCTTCAGATACTCAGTTTAACCCCAACGGTTCCATCTGCGCTATCGAAGGCATCACATCACCTGACGGACGTGTACTCGGTAAGATGGGTCATACGGAAAGATATGAATCTGATCTTACAAAGAACATTCCGGGCAACAAGTATCAGAAGATCTTTGAATCAGGAGTCGCATATTTCCTGTAATCGAAAATGAACAGAGATAATATAAAAGACATTTTGCAGTCAGAAGGAATCCTGCCCTTAAGCAAATACGGGCAGAACTTCCTTTGTGATGAGAAGATCATCCAAAGCATCGTTGACCTCTGCGAGATCAACAGGGAAGACATGGTTCTTGAGATAGGACCGGGTCTTGGAAGCCTGACTTTTCCTTTGTCTTTGAAGACTGATCATTTAGGTTGTGTCGAAATAGATAAGGGACTTGCTGATCATCTGAGAGATACCATCACGAATGCAACGATCTTCCATCAGGATTTCCTCAAATTTGAGCGTCCGGAGAACGTTGCTATCGATGTCGTCGTAAGTAATATTCCGTATTACATCATGACTGACATTATGAAGAAGCTGTTCGCAGAATTTTCTGATGTCAGGAAGATGGTATTCATGGTAGAAGACGAAGCGATAGCAAGGATCGACTGCAGACCCGGAAGCAAGCAATATGGTCCTTTGGCGATCCTTGCAAGCCTTTACGGCGGATACAGATATGAATTCAAGGTTCCTTCGACTGCGTTTATTCCTCAGCCTAATACCACATCGGCGGTAATCAGCTTTACAAGGTCTGCTACTGCTGATTACCTGACACCGGAATTTGTAAGATTCCTTAACACATGCTTCTCGATGAGGAGGAAGATGCTGAAGAAGAATCTCTCGGGACTTGCAGCGACAGATACAATATGTAACGCTCTAAATCAGATTGGGATTAACGACAACTGCAGGGCAGAGGAGCTTCAGCCCGGTGAATTCGTAAGACTTTTCAAAGTCTTGTGCTGAGAAACACACAAAAAGCGGCATTTAGTTATAAACAAAGCAAAGTGTTATAATTATATATCTTCTTAATTAGCGGAGGTCTTTTATGAAAAAATCCAATGCCGGTTTGCTTGGCAAATATTCTGACGGCTCTTACAAGCGTAAGGGTAAGAAGGATCAGCCCGCTATCGTGGAGTATAAGCAGCTCTACAAAGGTGAGATAAAGGCCAAGACCGTTACAGAGAAGAAGTATATTACGCTTGATGAGAAGATCAAATTACGCTCTAAGCCCAAGGAACAGGAAGATAAGAAGGAAGAGAGCGCGCAGATCACGATAGGCGGCGTCCAGTATCTCGTAAGGAGCGGAGATGCCGGCTACGATCACATGATGAAGGTTGGCGCACTTGCTGACGAGATCTACACAGAAACAAAGAAGAATAACCCGTATATCGCTACGAATAAGACCGCAATAATGTCTCTTTTTGAAGCCTGCGACCAGTTGATCGCTTTAAGGGCAGAGAACAGCACCCTTAAGACTGAGCTTACATATTACAAAGTCAAAGCCAATGAATATGCCAAAGAGAGAAGACCCGACATTAAGCCTACTCCGATGGAGGAACTGGCTGATAAGGTCAGCGAAGGATTATTCGAGCATTTAAAGAAGACTGATGACAAATAATCGAATTGAACTTTTAGCTCCGGCAGGCAACCTTGAGATACTTAAAGTTGCAATAGACAGCGGGGCAGATTCCGTTTATCTCGGACTCAAAGAGTATTCCGCAAGAGCGGGAGCAGATAACTTTACCATTGATGATTTGGAGCAGGGCGTAGACTATGCTCATTTAAGGTCGTCCAAGGTTTTCCTTGCCGTTAACACTTTGATGTCGGATTCCGAGTTTGAACTCTTTTATCCGACAATAGCAGAAGCGGTTAATATCGGCGTTGACGGACTTATCGTTCAGGACCTTGCCGTACTTCATAAGCTGGCACAGGATTTCCCGGATGTCATTATCAATGCCAGCACCCAGATGAATATTTATTCTGCCGATGAGTTCAAAAAGCTCTCGGAGATCGGAGTTAACAGGGTAGTGCTTCCAAGAGAATTATCCTGTGATGAGATTGAGACCCGTACGAAGATCGCGAAAGGCTATAACCTTGAGACTGAAGTCTTTGCTCATGGTGCAGTATGCGTATGCGCTTCAGGTCTTTGTCTTTTCTCTGCAATGAACCGGAGCGGCACGAGATCCGGCAACAGAGGATCCTGCGCACAGCCCTGCAGGGAAGAGTATGGCCTGTTTAACAACGGCTTGAAGCTTAAGGACGGACATCTCTTATCACCTAAGGACAGGGATGTTTCCGAATACTTGGAGCGACTCATAAAGAGCGGTGTTAAGAGCCTAAAGATCGAAGGCCGCATGAGAGATGCCAACTATGTAAGATCTGCAGTTTACTGTTATAGACGAATGATCGATGCATATTACGAAGGTCAGCTTAATAAAGATCTCATCAAGGAGATCAGATATGACCTTCTCATCAATTTCAACAGGGGAGGAGCCTTTACTTCCCAGTATCTGAGCGGCAGCAAGGATGACCACCTTCTTTCAGGTGAATATCCCGGCAAATACGGTGTCAGGATAGGCCGTATAAGCCGTCTGGATGCCGGAGCAGGAACAGTAACCGTCGGTATCAAGAACGGCGCTTTAGAGCCTCAGAAGGGCGATTTCATATCCATCAGGGAGAATGCCAGAGAGAGCTGTTCTTTCCCGGTTGGCAAGACTAATACCGATCTTAACGGCCTGGCCATAAAAGGATTACATCCTGACATGATCAAGAAGCTTAAGCCCGGCATGGAAGTATTCCTCATGAATCATGAGATATTCATTGCAAAGCAGGACTTAAGAAGAACGCCTGTATCCATTTCTATCACAGGTTCAGATACGGAGATAACTGCAGTTGCAACTGTAGAGGATGGTATTGCAAGAACAGTTACGGCCGAATCCAAGGTCGTCATTCCTGATGATTTTGAAGGAAAGCCTCTTGATAAAGACAGGGTCACCGAGCAGTTATCCAAGACTCTCGATACTCCGTTTACGGTTACTTCGGTTGATTTCGACGGGATCGACAAGTTCTATTGTCCCGTAAGCATTATCAATTACTTGAGACGTGATCTTCTGACTGTCTTGGAAGTAAATGTAGTCAATGCATTCAAGAAGAATTACGGCACTGATTATGTTGAGGATTCTGAATATTTCGGCGAGCAGGAACCTTTGCCCGGAACGGTAAAGAATATGTACACATATCCTGTCTTAAGACTCAATGAGGATATTCTCGAAGAAGGCGCAGATATCTATGCATTCAGCATCTACGATCTTGCTGATCCCGACATTTACGGCACTGCCATAGATTTCGTAAGGGATCAGGGCGCGTCACTTGTATTGATGATCCCTGACTTCCATCACGATAAGCTCAACAAGATAATCGATTACGTTATCTCGCTCCTTAAGGTCGATCTGGAGGAATGCTTTATAGCTGTAATGTCTTCTAAGATTTTTACTGACCGTAAGTTCTTAAAAGACGGTCTGGAGTTCTATGCTTCGGCAGGAGCTAACATCTACAGTGCCAAGTCATTAACCTATGCACTCGGCCTTGCTGATGCCGTAATGCCTTCTTATGAGACTACTGCAGACGATCTTATCCTTAACTTAAGACATCTTACGGAATCTTATGAGATAGGGGAGAAGAAGCCTAAGATAATCGTTCATTCTGAAGGACTTATCCCATGGATGCAGTCTGATTTCTGTGCTGCAGGCAGGAACCAGCGTCCCTGTTCATTCTGCAGAGGCAACGCTTTCTATGACATGAGAGCGAAAAGAGATAATGACGGAACAGATCTTAAGGTAATACCTCATCCTTTGGATTGTTCATGCACTATATACGGCAGGGCAAAGAACCCGGTGGATCAGGATTATGCTGATGCAATTGCAGGTCTCGGGTTCGATGTTATATGCAATTACACGATATTACCCGGAGGTTCGCTTTAATGACTGAGATCTATATAGAAAAGTGCAGAAAAGACGCCAAGCTTCCTTCATATGCCCATGACGGCGATGCCGGCATGGACCTTTATGCTGCAGAAGACGTTATCATCGAGCCCGGAAAATCAGCTCTTGTTCCGATCGGTATCAAGATGGCTATTCCTTACGGCTATGAAGTTCAGATAAGACCCAGGAGCGGAGTATCCCTTAAAACTCCATTAAGGATCCCCAATGCTCCCGGTACAATAGACTGCGGATACAGGGATGAAGTAAACGTTATCATCTATAACGATTCATTCTTCCAGGATGAAGGGATCAACGAGCCCCTGACAATAGACATGAAGGGCTGCATTCACGGCACCTATAAGATCAGAAAGGGCGACAGGATCGCTCAGATGGTCGTTGCCAAGGTTGAATATGCAAGCTTCAAAGAGACTGATAATGTTAAAGCCATAGGCGAAGACCGCGGCGGCGGATTCGGCTCTTCGGGAGTTAACTGATGAGCAGAGTTTCAAGCGGATTCGTAAGCTTCTCTTCAGGCGGTACCAGGCGCAGAAGCCCTTTTATTACAAGGCTTGCGCTGGTTCTCAGCTTTTTTGCCGTAATACTTATCTTATTCCTTGCGCTTACGGTTTTCTCATCCAACAGACTGATGAACGTTAAAGGTAATATCGTTACCAACGTTCCTTCAAATATCCTGCCGTCATACAGTACTACGAGCTTTCAGTCAGCTGACGGCCAAACATCCTTGCAGGGATGGTTCTTCAAGACCAAGAATCCTACTTCAACGATAATCGTCGTGCACGATTCCGGTTCCAACAGACTTCCATTCGGCGTAGAAATGATCGATATGCTTGAGAGCTGGCTCGAAAACGGGTACAACGTATTCCTTTTCGATCAGAGGAACTGCGGTACATCAGGCGGTGACTGCTGCACATACGGTTATCTCGAATGGCAGGATGTTTTAGGTGCTATAGGTATCGTAAAGCAGATCTCCGTTACTACGGACGTTATCTTATTCGGTATAGGAACTGGCTGCACTTCATCGCTCCTGGCATATGCAAATCTTCC
>Ga0256407_10009307_pt1 | contig 14094 bp, 16 predicted proteins | sample RumenRJG_04DNA_FD_193489 | JGI IMG/M metagenome (GOLD analysis project Ga0256407, IMG submission 193489) | Bovine rumen microbial communities from Lethbridge, Alberta, Canada - RJG_04 | ecosystem: Host-associated > Mammals > Digestive system > Stomach > Rumen | place: Canada: Alberta... | reverse complement strand
CCCATCTTGTCTGCTATATCAAGAGCCTCAAATGTAGCGTCTGCAGCCTGTTGTGAGATGGCAGCTGTAATGCCCGACACGTGGAAAATGGTGGCGTCTCTTAGGATGTCTTCCCAAGGAATCATTCCTGGTTTGAGGTCGTAATAGGCCGAGTTGTTACGATCGTAAATGACCTTTGCAGGTCGCATACCCGCAGCAGGTTCAAAATAATAGGTGCCGATTCGCTGTCCACCGTAAATCACTTTGGTAGTGTCGACGCCCAGCTGTGCCAGGTTCATAGCGCCAGCGTGGCCAATGGGCGTGTCAGGTAATCTGGTGATGTAGGTCACCTCTTCATTCTGCATGGCTAATGAAACTGCTACATTGGCCTCGCTGCCTCCGTATTTACAGAGGAAAGTGTCGCCCTGTGTCAGGCGTAAGTGGTCGGTCTTCGAAAAGCGAAGCAGTAGTTCGCCGAATGTGATGATTCTCATTGTGTCTTATCTGTTTTGGGGGTGATAACGATTGGTGTCAAAACCGGTAATGCGTGGCATGGCGGTTGAGGAAGATGTAGGTGGTGTTGAGCATCATATAGTCGCGCGACATATACCAGATGCCCTTATACTGTCCGCTCTCGCCCCATGAGTTCTTTACGATGTAATAGGGTTTGCCCTGTTCGTCAACAGCTTTGCCATAGATGAGCATGACGTGGTCGTAGGTGAAGCGCCAGTCGTCCCATTGTTCTTGTCGCATCTGTTGCGTGGGGACGACACCGTCAGGCAGCATGGCTAATCCGGTGCGGGTGAAATTGCCCGACACGTCGCCACCCCAAGCCACGGTATATCCTGCATCCAATGCCTTGTCGAGAACATCCATCAATTCTTCGATGGGGATGTTGTAGCTGGGTTTCAGTCGCCATTTATAAGGCGACTCAATAACGAATGAGGAGTAGAATGGATGATGGGTATAGCTGGTCAGACTGATATAATCGTCGAGGTTGAGTCCCAGACTTGCTGCATACGACTGGGGGGTATATGTCTTCCCCCCGTCAACAAACGTTTCAGGACAGTGGCCTACGAAGCGTTCAATGACCGTCAGCACACTGTCTTTCCAATGGGGCTGTGGCGCTTTGGCATCCTTCTGGACAATAGCACTCACCGTTTGCTCCAACAGTGGGAAGAATTCCTTGAAGTTGGCCAGTGAATCGCCTGTCAACGAACCTGGTGCTGGCATTGCCGTTTCGGGACAGATGCCATACTGACGAATCACTTCCACCACATCGTCGCACGAGCCCCCCTGCGATATCTGGCTGAAACCATGCATACGGACATAGTGGGTGGCACAATCCATATAGTCGCGGTTGACAACAAACATCTCGCACAAGTCGTATGTCTTGCCCGTCTTACGCAGGATTTCACTCTCCAGATATCCCAGTGTAGCGTATGCCCAGCAGGTGCCGCTACGATGCTGATTCTTTACACTGGTGATAGGAATCTCCTTCAGCGTGGTGAAGGTTTTCTTCACCATCTGATTACTTGCCTGCTTTTGCAGGTGTTCTTGTGCCGATGACGTCATGGTCAAGAGCAACGTGGCAATTATTGTCAAAATTCTCATAGTCTTATATTTTTTTATGATTCATGGCATCTATTTTAATTCTTTCATAACGGTTAAGACGTTCTCACCGTCAATATATTCATATTTCACGGAGTCCATCTTCTTAGTAACGATGAAAAACCCCAGTCCGCCAATTCCACGTTGTTCGATTGGTAATGAAATGTCAGGGGAAGCCAGCTCAAGAGGGTTAAACGGCACACCACCGTCACGGAAGCGCAACGTAATGTGATTGTCGTCGCGCTCTATCTCCACGTCAAGGTAATCGTCGCCACCTTCAGGATAAGCATACTGAACGATATTCATCACCAGTTCCTCTGCCACCAGACGAATAACGTCAAACGCCTTGCCTACGGAAGCCACTTCCTCGGTATGAAGGATGGCTGTGATGATATCGAGTGCCTTGCCGTTAATGGGATGGAAATGTAACCGGTTCAGTTTCATAGCTTCGGGCAATCGTTAACTATACTTTATGAATTTGTTTTCAAAGATACGTTTTTTTCTATAATAAATCTTTAAGTACGCTATTATTTAACATAATTTTTGCTTAACGTCACTATAAAATTAGTTATTTATATGTATCTTTGCCACAAATTAGTTTCAATGATTAAAGACTTAAAAAGGAAAAGATTATGATACTCTCAACAACCCCACAGATTGAAGGTCACCCCATTCGCGAATACAAGGGGGTGGTGACTGGTGAAACCATTATTGGTGCTAACATGTTCAAAGACTTTTTAGCAGGCATCCGCGACATCGTAGGCGGACGCTCTGGCAGTTATGAAAAGGTACTTATGGAGGCCAAGGATACCTCCATGCAGGAGATGATGCAACGTGCTCAGGCTCTTGGAGCCAATGCCATTGTAGGCATCGATATTGATTATGAAACCGTTGGAGCCAATGGTTCAATGCTCATGGTAGCCACCAGTGGGACGGCTGTAGTCATATAATTTAGATTAAATTTTGTATCTTTGTAACCGAATTAATAAAGATATGAGCTATGAAAAAGAAGGTCTTATTGTGGATGATGGCTCTGATGTGGGTGCTGGTCTGTCCGGCAATGGCTGCTATTGGAGCTAATGGTGAAGATGATGAAGACCCCATGCAGGTCTTTGTAGGTAAGCAGTACATCGATTTGCAGATGAAAGATCTCAATGGTCAGACACATCGGCTGAGTGAGTTCGTGGGTAAAGGAAAGTGGGTGTTGATAGATTTCTGGGCATCTTGGTGCGGTCCCTGTCGTGCAGAACTGCCAGAGTTGGTCAAGGTGTATCAGGCATTCCATTCAAATGGCTTCGAGGTCGTAGGCATCTCGCTCGATGATGATGCGCAGGCCTGGCAAAAGGCAGTCAAGAAGATGAAACTGTCGTGGCATCACCTTTCCGATTTGAAAGGTTGGGAATCAAAGGCTGTTGAGACCTACAAGGTGTTTGGTATTCCAACCAATCTGTTGGTGAATCCTAAAGGAAAGATTGTCGCCAGCAATATCGAACTTGAGGACTTGGCAGATAAACTCAACGAAGTGTTAGATTTTTAGCCATTGCAGGAGTTCTGTTACTAAAGAAGAAAATGTAAATTCCAATTTAGCAAATCAATGAAATAGAATATGAAGAAATCATTAATTTGCCTAATAGTAATGGCATTTATGCTGGGTTCATGTCAGCAGAAACTTCAGGCAGAACCTGCTAAGTCAAACAACCTCTTCTCGACACTCCTTGGCAAGAGTGAGGCAGAGGTACAAGCACGTGTTGACAGTATATGGACGCACTTCTTCAGAATATGTACAGCGACTCTGGGATGTCCAGCCGCCAACAGGAAAATGGCGCTACTATGTAGGCATGGTTTATTTCCTCTCCATGCTCCATATATCAGGTAACTTCACACTTTGAGCGTTATTTGATGGCATGACCATAAAACTGATTATATTCGACTTTGACGGGACACTGGGCGACACCAGAAGAAACATCGTCGCCACCATGCAGATGACAATCAATGAGCTGCAACTGCCCAGTCGCACTGAGACAGAGTGTGCGTCCACGATAGGTTTGCCATTGGCTGGATGTTTTAGGGCGCTATACCCTGATCTTCAGGAAGGGCTCATTCCCCGTTGTGCAGAGACTTATCGCAGGATATTCAATGAGAATATGCAGAAGATTACGCCTGAAGCTTTTCCTGGTGTCGTCAAAACTTTGAAAACTCTGAAGGAACAAGGCTTCGTACTCACAATCGCTTCGTCACGTTCACACAAATCCCTCACAGAGTTGACTCACCAAATGGGCATAGCCGACTACATTTCTTATTTAATTGGGGCAGATGACGTGAAGGAGGCGAAGCCCAAGCCAGAACCTGTGTTGAAGACGCTTGATGCCATGCAATTTGAGGCAGACGAGACACTTGTCGTCGGCGATATGGGCGTGGACATTCTGATGGGTGCCAATGCAGGAGTTAAGACTTGTGGTGTGACTTGGGGTAATGGAACGATAGAGGAACTTAAAGAGGCACAAGCCGATTATATCATAGACAAAATGGAAGATCTTTTAGGTATAATTTCCCATGTTTGCAAAAGAACATAAAGTGAAATATGAGATGGACTGTATTATCAGATAATCGAAGCGATGATAGCCGCCTCACAACAGAGCATGGGCTGTCAATCTTGCTCCATACAGATCGGCTCATGATCCTGCTTGACACTGGGGCAAGCGATGTGTTTATCCGAAACGCAGAGCAATTGGGCATAGATCTCAGCGCTGTGGACTATGTATTCATTTCTCACGGACACAGCGACCATGCCGGCGGCTTACGGAACTTCTTAGAATATAATCAGAAGGCTCAGGTTATCGTCTCGCCAGATGCTATGAGCGGAAAGTTCTTTTCTAAACGAGGGAATCTGCATAGTATTACCACGGAGTGGCCTGAGATAGGCGAAGACAGACTCGTCTTAATAGACCAGACCTGCGAGATTTTGGAAGGTCTTCATGTAATAGCTCATATCCCACAGACAAATCCTATGCCCAAGGGAAACCGAAACCTCTATGTGCAGGATGCTAATGGGGATTATATTCACGATAACTTCCGCCACGAATTAGCCCTGTATGTGGATGGTCTGCTATTCACGGGCTGTGCTCATAGCGGACTTGAGAATATTCTGTCCGCATGTCCGTGGCCAGTTCATTCCGTTGTAGGTGGTTTTCACTTACTCGACGGACAAGAGACGGATGATGAAATAAAAGCCTTGGCTCAAGGGCTGAAAGCAAAATATCCAGAAACACAGTTCTACACCAGCCATTGCACAGGTGACAATGTGTTCGGGGTAATGAAAGACGTGATGGACGAGCAATTACAATCTTTTAGATGTGGAACTGTAATAGCATAGAATGTATTTTATACAACATAAGAAGAAATAAGGATTATGCAACAGAAAAGAAAAAATTTCCATCGCCACTTTGAGACACCAGGATTAAACCTCTATTGGATTATCATCGCGTATATCATCGTCGGATGGTTTTATCCTGTAGTGGGACTTATCGCACTCATTTGTATGATTGGTCCCGTGATGACCAGCATCTGGAAAGGGCGCTGGTGGTGCGGACATGTATGTCCTCGCGGCAATATGTACGACCGCCTGTTGTCGAAGTACTCACCCCACAAACCAATACCGGCATTCGTGCGTACGTTCGGTTTCCGCCTGTTTATGGTATTCTTCATCTTCGCCATGTTCGGCACCCAACTCACATTCACCGTTCCTTGGAGCGAGGGAGGTTTGGCTATGTGGAGTGGTATTGGTCGCGTGTTCTGGACAATTATCGTGATGACTACCATAGTCGGCGTTACGCTGAGTTTCATCTATGCGCCACGCACTTGGTGCTCGTTCTGTCCGATGGGTACTATCTCCCACTGGGTGGCTCCGAAGAAGGCATCGCTACCCCAAGCCTTTACAAGCATCCATGTATCGAGTGCCTGTCAGATGCGTTGTATGAATTGTGCCCGCGTCTGTCCGATGCAACTCACACCCTACGACAGCCGTGGGCAGGAAATAGGCTATCTCGATTCAGACTGTCTGAAATGTGGTAAATGTACGCTGGCTTGCCCTACGAATATGATGGCATTGAAGCATTAAACCTGAATATACAGTTTTTTATGTCAATATGATTACTTAGAGAAGCAAAAATGAGGAAGATAATAAACCCTTGGCGCAACCATGAGGGATATAATTGTTTTGGTTGTAGTCCTGACAATCCCATCGGGCTACACATGGAGTTTTATGAGGATGGTGACTATATCGTAAGCACATGGCATCCAGAGCATAACTATCAAGGCTGGGTAGATACCATGCACGGCGGCATACTGAGTACGCTGATTGATGAAGTGTGTGGCTGGGTTGTCACCCGCAAGCTACAGACCAGTGGCTATACCATTCAGCTGAATGTAAAATTCCGCAAGGCTGTTCCGACAACAGAACCAGAACTGACCATTCGTGCTAAGGTTTCAAAACAAGTGAGGAATCTGGCATATATCAGTGCAGAGATAATCAATTCGAAGGGTGAACTTTGCAACGAGGGCGAAGCTATCTATTTCCTGATGAACGAGGAAAAGGCCAAGGAAATGGGGTTTCTGCGTTGCGAGGTAGAAGATGATTAGCTAAATTTCATGCATAATAAAGCTGCTGGAGGGGGAAATCCTACAAACTTATAGGAGTTTTCCCCCTCCACTTTAGGATATATCCTTTGCAAATCATCCGAAAAATGCCGTACTTTGCAGTGTGATTAAGAAATAAATGTCAAACTCTAAAGTATAGGAGATTAAGATATGAAGAAGATAATGATTCTGGCAATGATGATGGTCATGACTATCTCTGCCAACGCAATGAGCTATAACGCAGCAAAGAACGAGGCCCTTTTCCTCTCTGACAAGATGGCTTACGAGCTCAACCTTACCGCTGCACAGTATGAGGCAGTCTATGAGATCAATCTCGACTACCTGATGAGCCTGAACGGACACGGTGATGTCTTCGGAACTTGGTGGAACCGCCGCAATGCTGACCTCCGCTATGTCCTGAACAGCTGGCAGTACGACAAATATGTGGCTCTCTCACATTTCTATCGTCCAGTAGCTTGGAAGGCAGGTGCCTGGACATTTGCAGTGTACGCTCACTACAACAGAGGTCATTTCTACAACGCACACCCCAAGGTATTCGTTACCTATAAGGGCGGCCACAACAGGATTCACGGCTCACACTATGCTCACATGCACAAGCCCGCAGCACATCACCACGTTCCAGCTGTGCACCATCCTGCACCTGCTCCGCATCACCCAAAGGCTCCAGTGAATGTTGGCAAGCATCACGGTATTACAAACCACACCTTGGCAAGCAACACTCCGCGCCACGGACATAGCAACGCAGGTCACTTTGGACGCAGATAAAGAGCACGTTTTGCCTCTATATATATTTGTAGTCTTTTGCCTTGCTATCAAGGGCTGATAGGCGGTCAAGGGCAGCTTGCAATGTCTCGTCACGCTTGGCAAAGTGGAAACGGATCAGATGATGCACATCCTCTTTGAAAAAACAACTGCCAGGAACGGCTCCCACACCAACATGTTCAGCGAGCCACTCGCTGAAATGCAGGTCATCCCTTACACCATATTTCGAGACGTCAAGCATCACATAATAGGCTCCTTCGGGATCTGTAAACTCCAATCCGAATTGACGAAGTCCGTCACAGAACAGGTGCTTCATGTGAGTATAATGTGCCTGCAACCCCTCGTAATAGGAATCAGGGAAGCACAGTCCGACGGTTGCCGCCTCCATCAATGGAGCTGCTGCACCGACAGTAAGGAAGTCATGCACCTTCTTTACCCGGTCGATGATGCGTTCCGGGGCAATGACATAGCCGAGTCGCCAGCCTGTGATGCTGTAGGTCTTGGAGAGAGAGCTACAAGAAACAGTGCGCTCCCACATGCCTGGAAGTGTGGAGATATAGACGTGCTTGTGCGGCGCATAGACGATGTGCTCATAGACCTCATCGGTTATCACATAGCCATCGTACCTTATGACAATATCTGCTATTGTCTGGAGTTCTTCGCGTGAAAAGACCTTGCCGCAAGGGTTAGACGGATTACAGAGCACCAATGCCTTGGCACCCTGCCTGAAGGCATCCTCTATCAGGTTGGCATCGAAAGAAAACGCAGGCGGTACGAGTGGGATATATATCGGCTCAGCACCGCTCAGGATGGTGTCTGCCGTGTAGTTCTCATAGAACGGTGAGAAGATGGCCACTTTGTCACCAGGATTAATGACCGTCATCATGGATGCCATCATGGCTTCCGTCGATCCGCATGTCACCACGATATTCTTGTCAGGGTCAATGTCCAGACCGGTGAAGTGACTCTGTTTCTTAGCCAATGCCTCACGGAAATTCTGTGCTCCCCATGTAATCGCATATTGGTGAGGACCACGAGGGGCAATCTCTGCCAGACGGTCGGTTATCTCCTTTGGAGGGTCGAAGTCTGGGAATCCCTGTGAGAGATTGATGGCTCCATATTTGTTTGATATCCGGGTCATCCTACGGATAACGGAATCCGTAAAGCCCGCTGTTCTTGTTGATAATTGTCGCATACAATGTTCTCAGTTTGGTGACAAAATTACACAAAATTAGGAAAAAACATTCATTTTTATAGTGAAGATGTGTTATTTTGGTATTATTCACCTGAAAATTGAGTAAATTTGTAGCCGATTTTAAATACAATACAGAGACAATGATAAAATCGAAAAGATTAAAAACCTGGTTTCTGATAGCAGTTCTAAGCATTTGCGGAACTGCCAGTTTTGCCTCATGCGCTTCAAATGATGGCAATGCTACAGAGCAGAGCGAGATAACAGCTATTGCTGATAAGGTTTGGGCCTTCAGCCAGACCCATCCAGACGGATTCACTATTAACATCCGCACAATGACTGAACCGACTGAAGGAATTGCAGTCAGTTATGCAGCAACACAGAACAGCTATTCTTGCGTCCCGTCGGTGGCAAGCGAGCTGAGCTCGAGCGTGCGTGACCAACTCGACAAGGTGGTTAGCCATGCCTTGCAGCATGAAGGATATGTAGGCGGTTGGTACAACGGTGAGGATGGACTTTACTATTTCGACAGTACAAAGCTTTTCCCTGAGAACGACCTGAAAGGTGCTATCCAGTTCGGAAAGGAGAACGGTCAATACTCAGTTTTCATTCTGTCAACCTATACAGAGATTCCCATCAATGGAAAAGTAGCAGAGATACTGGATCGAGGCACAATCCTCTTTGGTACTACTGGTGACTACAGACCGTTATCATTCTGTGAACCGAAGGAGCAGCGAGAGCAGAGCCAAACTTGCTTGGACTCTGCCGCGTCGCTTCTGAGGTCGGCTGTAAGCCAACCCGATGGAACATATTGGGGCTTTGATATTGATGTCGCAAACGAGATAGCACGAAGGTTAGGAGTAGATATAGAATTCAAAAAGACCTCATGGCCTACATTGACAGCCGACGTACTTACAGAGCCTCAGATATTCGACCTTGCCATCGGTGGGATTACTATAACAGATACCAGACGTGAAACGATGCTAATGAGCGATGGCTATCTGGATAACGGCAAGACCATCCTATGCAGGGCTTCTGAGGCAGACCGCTACAAGTCATTGGCCGACATAGACAAACCCGAAGTTACTGTAATGGTGAATCCTGGTGGACTGAATGAAAAGTTTGCCAACGAGAACCTGACTCACGCAAATATAGTCGTTTACCAAAAGAACGAGGAAATACCAACACTTGTAGCCGAAGGTGCAGCCGACGTGATGATAACGGAAATCACAGAGGCTCCTTATTATGTGCAGACTGACCCTCGACTGGCAGCCCCACTATTGAACGCTCCATTTACGCATGGTGAAATTGGTGTCCTCATGCAGAAGGGACAAGAGGATCTTTTGCAGATGGTGAATAATGTTATCTGTCAGATGAAGTCCGACGGCTCTCTTCGGAAGTTGCAAGAGAAGTACGGGTTAACCTTTCAGAAGGCTTCTGGAAGGTCTTCATGTCATTGCCCATATCCCACAGACTAATCCGATGCCCAAGGCTCAAAGGCTGAAAGCAAAAAAATGCTAAATCCGTAAAATGGGTTGATATATCTGAAAACGGATAGGAGTTTTTTGTATAATTAGTTGTAACTTTGCACCATCAAGTCAAAACAATAAAGAAGATATGAGAACATTATTCATCACAATGCTGCTGGGCGGAATGCTTGTGGCATGCAACAACAAACAAACCACTAATAACGATATGAAACAGGAATTGGAATTGACGCAGGAGTGGGATAAGGTGTTTCCACTTAGCGAGAAGGTGAACCACAAGAAGGTGACATTTAAGACACAGTATGGACTGACTTTGGCTGCAGACCTCTATATGCCTGTGGCGAGTGAAAAAGGAAAAGAGAAAAGTGAAAAGTTGCCTGCCATCGCCGTCTCCGGTCCTTTCGGAGCCGTCAAGGAGCAGTGTAGCGGACTCTATGCCATGAAGATGGCAGAACGTGGTTTCGTGACGCTGGCCTTCGACCCTTCTTATACGGGGGAGAGTAGTGGTGAGCCGCGTCGCACAGCTTCGCCAGATATCAATACCGAGGACTTCATGGCAGCTGTCGATTTCCTCTCGAAACAAGATAATGTTGATGCCGAGAAGATAGGCATCATCGGCATCTGCGGGTGGGGTGGCATTGCCCTGAATGCAGCCGCTGCCGATACACGTATCAAAGCAACTGTAGCTTCGACAATGTACGATATGACACGTGTCAGCGGAAACGACTACAATGATGCTTTTGATAACGAGCAGTGGCGCCATAGAAATCGTGAGAACCTCTCAAAACAACGCCTTACCGACCCTAACGCAATGGCTGGTGGCGTGCTGGACACCGTACCTGCACAAGCTCCTAACTTCGTGCACGACTACTACGACTACTATAAGACCCCACGTGGTTATCACAAACGCTCGGGCAACTCTAACGATGGCTGGCGTATTATCGGTACGCAGGCATACGCCAACAGCCGATTCCTGTACTACATCAACGAGATTCGCTCAGCCGTTCTCGTGATGCATGGTGCTGATGCTCATTCGCGTTACTTTGGTGAGGCCGCCTATCACTATATGGTGGACGGAAAGGCAGAGGGTTACAAGTTTGTGGGCGAACCTAATCCCAACCCCGAAAACAAGCAACTGCTCATTATCCCCGATGCCACACACTGCGACCTCTATGATGGCGGTTACGAGGAAAAGGCTGGTAAGGGTCAGTCAAAGAACCTGATTCCTTGGGACACATTGGCAGACTTTTTCAAGAACAATTTGAAGTAATATGATACTGATCTGCGTTGCAGAAACAACTATTTCTCTTTGGCTTTCCTTGCAAATTCAAATAGTGACAAGGGCAGATGGCAGTATCCATCAGGATTTTTGTCGAGATAATCCTGATGATACTCTTCTGCAGTGTAGAAGTTCTGCAGAGGCAATTTCTCTACTGCTAACGGCTGATTATAGTTCTTCTGCTCTTCGGCAAACACTTTCTCAATGACGGGCAAATCTTCCGGGTCGGTATAGTAAACACCAGTTCGATAGCGGGTACCCTCGTCGTGTCCTTGCTTGTTGAGACTCGTTGGGTCGATGGCTTTAAAGAACATCCTCAGCAGGAATTCAAGACTGACCACATCAGGATAGAACCTCACAAAGACGGTTTCGGCAAAGCCTGTCTGGTCGGTATAGACCTCCTTATAAGTAGGATTCTCTGTATGTCCGTTGGCGAATCCCACTTCCGTGATGACCACACCCTCAATCTGCTTGAAGTAATGTTCCGTTCCCCAGAAACAGCCCCCGGCAAGATAGATGTCCTTTGTGGGCTTTGTTTCTTGAATACCGTCCACCTCATGCTCAACGAAGGGACCCTCTTTGCATTCCATCAAGACGCTCGGTTCCATACCCTGATGGAAGTTTAAGTTCTTCCTTTGTCTTGGTGAATTCTTGGCTTCTTCTGCCAATCCGTTTATTAACTGTTCGTCTATTATCTTCATCATGTTGGCTTATTTACTCCAAGTCATTTTAATCTAAGAATAATCTGGTCTATCATATTATAACAAAGGGCAAAGTTACTTAATTTGCCGCAAATTTGCTATTTTTTGAGGCAATTATTAAAATACTTTAGGAAATCATCGTGGTACTCAGTTTAAGACGTCTTTTATATCTCTGGAAGATGATTTTCGGAAAATATTTAGTTGAAATGAGATTTTTTTTGTAATTTCGCCCAAAATATTTGTTTATGTATCATCGCGAGTTGTCTGAACAATATTTGTAAGGAGTTAGTAGATAGACATGTAAAATATGGCATATACATATAAATACCCTAGACCAGCAGTGACAGCTGATTGTATAGTAATCACTAAGGAGGCAGAACCAAAGGTACTGTTAATTCAGAGAGGCGACCAACCCTTTAGGGGATGTTGGGCATTCCCTGGTGGTTTCATGAATATGGATGAGACTACGGAACAATGTGCCATTCGAGAACTTGAAGAGGAAACGGGTTTGAGGGTGAGTGAGGTGCATCAGATTGGTGCCTACTCCAAGGTTGACCGTGACCCAAGAGGAAGAACTGTTACTGTGGCTTATCTCGCTATAGTTGAAAAGCCTGTAGCCGTTACAGGCCAGGATGATGCGGCAAAAGCACAGTGGTTTCCACTGTCGGACTTGCCCGAACTGGCTTTTGACCATGCTGACATCATGCAGGATGCTATTAAGCAAGCTTTTTGCATTCGATTTTAAAAATTAATCCATGTCAGTTTTCGCCAAAGACCTTCTAACGGTCCGCGAGGATGGCTGGCAAACCAATAACGGGCAAAGAGATACTGACAAACGACCATTCCACATCCAACCAAAACAGCATAGGTAACACCCAGATAGCGATAGCAGGCCAGTCCATAGCCGCAGAAGATGAAGCAGCCGATGATGGACTGGAGCAGATAGTTGGTAAGACTCATGCGACCAAAAATGCAGAGATGATGAAGCACTCGGCGAACGCCCTGGAAAGCGTACCAGGCAGAGACCACTGCCGAGACGATCATCAGCAGGATAATGAGGTTGTAGATGGGCTTGAGCCAGGAGTCTAGTTCACCGAAATCCACGAAACTCAATGCTGGGACTACGATAGCAGAGCAAAAGAGAATGTTATGCCAGATCTTCAGATGTCTCCCCTCATTGTAAAAGAGCCTCTGACGCCCCAACTGCATGCCGAGGATGAAGAGACAGAGCAATTGTGTCAGTCGCCCGCTGAAGACATTATAGCGTAGATTCAACTCAAAGCCGTATCGCAGGTTGGTGAGGGTGTTCTCCCAGAATGTACCATTCTCGTGTGTACTGATGACCTTGCCATACATTTCCCACAAAGCGCTGTGGTTGATCGTAGTGCCAGTCAGCAGACAGAAGAGTTCTACGGGCTGTATGGCCAGCAAAGCGATGAGGCACCACACCCACTTCGACGGCAGATAGCTGACGGGGATGAGCAGCAGACCATAGCATGCATAGAGCATCAAGATGTCTCCGTCATAGAAGGCCACGTTGACAATGCCGAAGAGGAACAGCAGGCACATGCGCCAGGCAAAGCGTAATGAGAAATTCTTGCCTTTCTGCTGCTGGTTATCGTTCATGATGAAGAAACTCAAGCCGAAGAGCATGGCAAAGATACCGTACATCTTGCCTGAGAGCAGCCATGCCAGCACATCGGCCACCGTCTGATCGCAAGGTAATGTGTGAGCGATAGGCTCTTTGGTAAAAATATCGAAGTGCTCTACAGAGTGATACAGGATGATGCCTGCCACAGCGATGCCTCTCAGGGCATCGGCCACATCGATTCGGGTGTTGGGGAGATTGCGAGTTTTATACATAATTATCTATATCGTGCTGATTGTCTTTTGCAGTTCTATCTATATGATGCTGCAAAGATACGAATAGTTATAGAGTATTCCAAATTTGCCGTTTAAATTCTCACCTTCTGCTTATATGCGTAGGTCACTGTGCCTATTATACCGTAGTAACACTCGACGAACTTTGACAGTCTCGAATCACTATGCTATGCCTTCAGCAGGGAAGCCAAGGAAATTAAGGACTATCTCATGAAGTACGGCTTCGTATGGAGTGAGCATATGCTTGCATGATTGGCTGAGTCGTGACGAGATTCAACTTTTGTTAAAACTTGGCATAAAGATAGCGATTTTACGCTGATTATTGGTAAATTTGCAACAAAAGTTGCGAAAATGGGCTGCATCTCAGCAAAAAGCAAGCTTTCGCTGACGGCAAGCAATTGAAATAAAAACGTCATATGAAAAAGAAACTATTCTCATTATTATGCGCAGGTCTCATGCTGACAGCATGCGGACAGCAGAACAAAAATGAAACAACGATGGATTTTACAGATGATGTTCAGGTGGCACTCGCCGACAGCGGGCACA
>Ga0256407_10009305_pt1 | contig 14096 bp, 11 predicted proteins | sample RumenRJG_04DNA_FD_193489 | JGI IMG/M metagenome (GOLD analysis project Ga0256407, IMG submission 193489) | Bovine rumen microbial communities from Lethbridge, Alberta, Canada - RJG_04 | ecosystem: Host-associated > Mammals > Digestive system > Stomach > Rumen | place: Canada: Alberta... | reverse complement strand
TGATATATAAATAATAATTGAATTGAATATTTATTATTTTTCATTTGATTTAAATTTAAAAAATAAAATTTATAATTTATAAAAATATATATTTTTATAATAATTAATTATAATTAAATATTATTTAAATTTTAAATTTCATATTCAAACAAGGAAAATAAAGTAAAACTAAAATTAAAAAAACTAAAAATCTAAATAAATTTAAATCAAAAAAGATAAATACATCCAATAATAACCTTTAAAAAAAAACTGATAAAAAAATTAAAAACATGAAAATAAAAATCTCATCAAAAAAATATATATACATGAATTAATAATTAATTAATAATTATTTTTATTGAATGAACCAAATTCCCCAACAGCAAATGCTTTACCCAAATATATACCCTCAAATTCCAGGACAACAAATTCCAAATCAATTTCCTCAACAAGTAATTCTTCAACCTCAAATAAATCAAATTTCTCAAAATAACATTCCATCACAGATAAATTTTAATAGCAACGAACAACGTAAGTTTATTATTTTTAAAAAAAAAATATTTTTAAAATAATAATAGGAAGGAGAAGAAGATCAAAACATGAAAAAGAAGGAAGAATATATAAATGTGAATGTGGTAAAAGTTATTTAAGTCAACCAGCTTTAAATAATCATAAAAAAACAAAACATCCTGAATTATTAGAAGGAATGGAAAAAAGAGGAAGAGGAAGACCTAGAAAATATATTAAAAATGTATCTGAAGATTTTGAAAATGAAAAATATGATAATTTCTTTGATAATGTTATTAGAAAAAGAAATAATGATGAAAATTATGATGTTAAAAATTGTGCTTTTAGTGTTTATGATTTTTTATTTAATGGAAAATATAAAGATAAATTATTCAGTCAACCTGATAGTATAAATGATATTCCTATTTTGAAAAATTTAATTGAAAATGATAATAGTGTTATTTTAAAAGATAAAGGATTAAAAAATTGTAATGATATTTTTTATCAATATGTTAATGAATGTCAAAAAAAATGTAATGAGAAATATTTTATTCTTTTGTTAAAGTTTATTTTATTATTTAGAGAATGTGAGAATTTAAGTAAAAATAAAGATAAGGATAAAGATAAAAAAATTGAAGTTACTTCACTTTCTAATGCTGAAACTATTCCTGAATCTTGTAATGAGTTTTATAGTAATTTTCTTGAAACTAATAATTTTTTTGATATTGATGAAAATGATAAAACAGAAATTATTGAATTAATTCAACATTTTTGTATTTGGTTGTTTAAAAATGATTTTACTAAATCAAAACTTTCTTTAGCTGGTTAATATTGAATAATATATAAATTTATTAAATATTATAATAAATTTTATATATTTTTTTATTTAATAAAAATTTGTAATATTTACTCATTTTTTTAATAAATAAAACTTAAATTTATGAAAAATTTTTTATTAAAATAAAATGAAAAATAAAATTAATAAGGAAAGAGAAATAATAGAACAAGAAAAAAATATGTTAAAATTAACTTTAGATATATTAGTAAATGAAAATAATCAATTAAAAACTTCATTAAAGGAAATAAATAATAGTGTAAAAGAAAATAAAATTGAACTTCAAGAAAAATTAAATACAATTACAAATAAAGATGAAGTATTAAATAATTTAACTAATCAAATAAAACAACTTAAATTAAAATTTAATGAATTAAAAAATAAATCTAATAGATTTTATTCTGATTATGGTAATTCAAACACAATGTTAAAATTTAATGAACAAACATCAACTTGTTATACTGCAAGAAATACAAATAAAATTACTTTAAATAAAAATTTAGAAAAAAATAAAGAATTAAAATATAAAAATAAAAATAAAAATAAAAATAATCATTATCAAGATTTTTATTATAAACAAAATGAACTTGATAATGAAATAAATGATATCAAAAGACAAATTAATTTTTTAATTAATAAATTCCAAGAAGATGAAGATATTATTTTAATGAAAGAGAAATTTTGTAATTTAAAAAATATTTTTGATGAAGAAAGTATAAACAAATTAAAAAATATTTTAAATGAAAAAAATTCAAATAATATATTATATTTAGTAGATAAAAATAAAAAAGTTTGGAAATTAAAAAAAAGAGAAGATATACCTAAAAATGATTTTGAAAAAGAAGAAAATATTACTTGTTCAAATTTTAATAATTTAACAAATAATAATAAAAATTATAATATAGGAGAATTTAGTAATCGTCAAAAAGAAATAATAAATGAATACTTTTTACTTACTCCAGAAGATATAAAAAAAAGAGAAGAAAAAAATACTGCAGTAGATGATATGATGAAGAGTTCTTTTATATTATAATAATAGAAATAAAGAAAAATATATTAATTTTCTACAAGAAAAAAACTTTTTTGTAAATAATAAAATAAAATATTAATTTAACGAAAATAAAAAAATTTTTTTCTCAAAATAAATATATTATCTCATTAAATATATTAAATATTTGTAATATATATTATTCAAATATTTAATTTTATTATCTCATTATTCATATTTTTTTTTAATATAAGACTGAAAAATGAATTTTAAAAAAAAAATTATTCATATTTATTAGATTTTTATTATTTTTTTTTCTAAATAAATAATAAATAAATTTTAAAATTTAAAAATAAAAATATATAAAATAAATGAGAGGCCCAAGAAGACAATTAGGAAATGGAAGAAGAAATTTCGGAGGAATAAGAAACAGAAATAGAATGAGACATAATATAAAAAGCAATAATAGATTTAGAAGAAATAATAACAGAAATTTTAATGGACAAAGAAGAAGAAATAATAACTTTAATAATAATAGAAGACGTCCTCTATTTAGAAGAAGATTAGGAAGAAGAAGACCAGGAAAATTAACAACTGAAAGATTAGATGATGATTTAGATAATTATTTTAAAAGAAATAAAGGAGAAAATTATAAAGATTATCTTGATAATGAATTAGAAGCTTATAAAAAAGATGGTGAAAAAAATCTTGAAAAAATTAAAGAAGAAAATAATACTAATAATAATAATGATAATGCTAAACCAATTGTTAAAGTTGAACAACCTAAAGTTGAAGAAGAAAAAAAAGAAGAACAAGTTGTTGAAGAAAGTAAAAATGAAACTGGAAAAGGGAATAAAGGGAAAAAGAAAAAGAAATAAATAATTATGGAAATTTATTAAAAATTAAATTGTTATGAGTTTTTATATATTTTTTTGTTTTACATATTTTATTTAAAATATAATATAAAATTATATTTTTTTATAAATTACAATTCAAAAGAAATTAGAAAAATAAAAGATAATGTAATAAAAAGAAGGAAAATATTATAAAAATATATAATTCATTTAAAAAATATTATTTCATATATTTAAAATTGTTTATTGAATTCATCAATATTATAAAATTGTTTTTTAATATTTTTTTATAAATGTCATATAGAACAGAAACTGAAGTTAAATATAGAGGCAATAGTGATTTTCTGGGGAAAATAAGTAGAAATAAAAAGAAAAGTTTAGGTGTCCAAAGTGAAAATAGTTCAAATGAAATAAATAATAAAAATACATTAAGTCAATTTGCAAAAATAAAAATTAAAACAATTAAATTACCTCAAATCTTAACTCATTCAACAAATATTAATCATAATAAAAGAATAATCAAATTAAAAAAGAAACTTCTAAATAATAATCAAAATGATTTTCTATTAACTGGAATTGATACGAAAAAATATGAAAAAGATGATATAAAAAATAATGAGTTTCTTTTAAATCAAAATATAGATAATAATAAATTATATGAAGTATCTGAATTATTAATAACAGAAAATGAAAATAATAATGAATATATAAATTTAAAACAAAAATTAATATTAAATAACACTCCAAATGTAAATAATTCAATTTTAAAGAAAATGATTATTAGAAAAAAACCAAAAAATATTGAAAAAATTAAATCACATAATTATATTCATTCATCAAAATATTTAGATAAAATGCTTCATTGTTATATTGATTATCAAAGGAAAAATTTATTTGAAGATTTTAAAAAATCAGAAAAAAAACTTGAACAAATTGATAATAAAATTCATAATATGTTTAATGTTATGAGAGAAGAATCTGAAATTAAATTTCAAGAATTACTTAATAAAGATGAAATTGATTTACAATAAAATATTATTTATTTTTTTTATTCTTGTGTAATTTTTTTATTTATGATAAAATATATAAAATACATTAAAGGTTATCTAATTATTTTTTAATCATTTTTTTTTATTTAAAAATTATTTTGAACTTTATTATTTTTCAAATTTAAAATTTAAAATAAAGAAAAAAATGTCAAATAATAATCAAAAGGAAAAAAATAATAATAATGAAAGTGTTAATAAAATGAATTTAAATGACTCTTTAGAAGATGGAAATGAAGATGATAATAATTTAGAATATACAAAAAGTAATGCAAGGTCAGAATCAAAATCATATCGTGTAAGTGATTTACCATTAATGGAAGTTAATTCTGATAATTTTAATATAAAAAATGATGTTCAAAAGAGTTTTAATGAAGATGAAAAAAAAATGAATAAAAATGAAAATAATAATAAAAATGATATTGATGAAATGTATAAACAGTTAATTTTAAATAAAAGAATGAATATGTGTAATAATAAAAATAGTATACATAATAATAGTAAAAGTAATAATAATATGAATAATACTAATAATGATAATATTACAATGCAACAAAGATATAATACAAATATAAATATAAATCAAATTAACTTTGATAAATCAATAGAAAATGAAAAAAATGATTATAAAATTAATAATACAAATATTCATAATTTTAATAATACAACATTTAGTACTCAAAGTCAAACTGGTATGAAAAATAATAATAAAGGATTAAATTTTAATAATAAATTAATAAGTGAATTTATAATAAACGATTCTTTATTCCAAAAAAATGATTATAAAGATTTAAGTGATATAAATGATAATAATGATGAAAATAGAAATTATTTAAAAACATGGTTAAAAAATATTGATTTATTTCAATATTATAATAATTTCCTTGAAAATGATGTTTATGATATAAATAAATTAGTTGCTTTAATGAAATCTAATGAAACTAAATTAAAATATGATGATATTGAGAGATTATTAGGAATAAAAAAACCAGGTCATATATTTAGAATATTAGTAAAATTAGAAATTGATTGTGAATTAATAGAAAGTAAAATTGTTAAATTTATGATTAAAAAATCAAATAAAGAAAATGATAAATATATCCAAATATCAATTAGTAATGGATATGAATGTGGATGTTTTAAAAATTATGCAATTCCAATTCCAAAAAATGAATTAAAAACATTTTTAAAAAGAAATAATTTAATGAAATTTTATCAAAATTTCTATCATAATGGATTTGAATTAATTGAATATGTTTTAATTCAAATGTATAGTTCATTTCCAATTAATGATGATACTTTAGAAAATTGTTTTCATATTTATGAAGAAGAAGATAGAGTAAATGTTTTAAAATATATAATAAATGAAATGGAAAAAATTAATTTATTTGTTAATTCAAAAGAATATGAAAATAGACCAGATAAAGATAAAATAAAATATGAAAATATTCAATTAGAAGATTCAAATGAAAATAAAAAAATTAATAATAATAAAAATGGAGAAAATTGTAATGCTTGTTATATTATTTAAAATAAGAAAAAAGTGAAAAAATGTTTGTTTTGTATTTAATTTAAATAATTTTTTTTTATATTTTTTTTTTAAAATAAATAATTTAGACGTTATTTTTAAAAAATGGATTCGAATTTAAAAAATGTATTTGAATATGAATTAAAAAGAAAATTATCATTTAGAACAAAAAGAACAACATCAGAAGTAACATTTTTAATAAATGCATTTAAATTTTTTGACATTAATAAAACAGGTAAAGCTTCAAAAACGGATTTTTTTAAAGTTATTGATAGAATTGGATTAATAGGTTTTAATCAAAATGCTTTAGAAAATTTATTTTCAAATTATGATCCAAATAAATCAGGATATATTAATTATGATAATTTTTGCCATTATATATATGGAGAAGCAAAATTAGAACCTTTAATTAATGATTATTCTAATACTTCAGAAAATAATGAAATTAATCAAAATGAAAATTTACCATTTAATCAAGTTCAAACTTTTCAAAATCAAAATCCAATTATTTCAAATAATTCTATATATGAAAATAATAAAGTTCAAAATTTTCAAAATCCAAATCCAATTATTTCAAATAATCCTATATATGATAATAATAATTCAAATTATGATCAATTTAAAAATAGGCAAAATAATTTTTATCAAAATCAACCATTAAATAATAATATGAATAATAATATTAATGATTACCAACAACAAATTCAAATTAATCGACAAATAGAACAAAGTATAAATAATATAAATAGAAATATAAATAATGATAATAATAATAAAATAAATGAATATGAAACAGGAGGATTTAAAAAATATTTTAAATCACTTGCAACACATTTCCAACATAAAATAAATATAAACAATGGATTAACTTATTATACTTTAGAACAAAAATTAAAAGAAAAAGAAGACAGATTAAAAAAGACAATAACATTTGAAGATTTTGCATCAACAATTCAAGAATTAAACATTAATATTGAACCAAATTTTATTTTAGATTTCTATAATTTCTTAGATTTATGTGATTCAAATAATATAGCAACAGATGAAATATTAAGAATAATAAGAGGCAATATTTCAGAAGAAAGAAAAATGATAATTATTGAAGCATTTGCAAGAATAGATTATGGAATGAAAGGTTTTGTTGAAATTTCATATTTAAAAAGTTTATATAATGCAAAAGAACATCCTGATGTTAAAATGGGAAAAAAAAACGAAAATGATGTTCTTAATGAATTTAATTATACTTTTGATATTTATTGTAATTATAAAGTTAAGAGTACTCAATGCACTTTTGAAGATTTTATTGAATATTATTCTGGGATTAGTGCTTCGATTGAAAATGAACAATATTTTAAAGATTTGATGAATGGTGTTTGGAATATGGAAAATGCTATTATAAATAATAATAATATGAATCAAAGTTTAAATCAAAAATATAATCCTATTTATGAAGAACAAAATCAAAATATTGAGCAAAATCAAAATTTAACTCCTATTAAATATCAAATGCAAAATCAAAATATAAATCAAAATCAATATCAAATTCAAAATCAAAATATAATTCCAAATCAAAATCAAATACAAAATCAAAATATAATTCCAAATCAAAATCAAATACAAAACCAAAATATAATCCCAAATCAATATCAAATACCAAATCCAAATTTAAATCAAAATCAATATCAAATAACAAATCCAAATTTAAATCAAAATCAAAATCAATATCAAATTCAAAATCCATATCAAAATCAAAACATAACCCAATTCCAAAACCAAAATATAAATTCCTATCAAATCCAAAATCAAAACCAATTCCCAAATCAAAACTTTATCAAAACTCCTATTCAAAACCAAAAAGAAAATTTATTTCAAAATCAAAATCAAAACTCAAATAGAAAACCATATCAAAATCAAACAAATAACAATAATATTCAATATAATCAAAATATAAATCAAACTCCATTTCAAAATCAAAATATAATAAGAACACCATATCAAAATCCAATGGATTATAGTAATAATAATACACCAAATTTAAATAAAAAATTTTTTAAAACAACATTAATAACAAAAACTAATAATAATAAAAATTTCAATTTTTTCACAGGAGAAGATTTAACAGAAGCAAATAATACTAATTTAGAAAATACATTTTCTCAATCAATTAATCAAGATAATCAAAATTTAGAAGAAAAAAAAAATATAAATTTAACTGATAATACAGAAGCAAATAATGCAATTGATAAATTAAGAAATTATCTTCTTCAATTAGGTTCAAAAGGAATTTTTAATATTGAAAAAATGTTTAATATGTATGATCCAACTCATAAAGGGAAAATAGATTTTCAATCTTTAGAATCAATATTTCAACATTATAAATTAGCCCTTTCTTCAAATGAATTAAAGGCAATTTTTAATAAATTAGATTATAAATCTGAAAGAAAAATTAATTATGATGATTTAGTTAAAATTTTAGTTGGTAAAATGAATGATGAAAGATTAAATTTAGTAAAAAATGTTTTTGCTTTTATTAAACCAAATAATAATAATGGAGGTATTTATTTTTCTGAAATTAAACAAAAATTTAATCCTTCGAAACATCCACAAGCTTATTCAGGTAGTAATTCAAAAGATGATATTTATAATGAATTTATTGATTATTTGGATATTTATAAAAAATATAGTCTAATTGATAAAAATAGTTCTCTTACTTTAATTACTTTACAAGATTTTATTAATTTTTATACTCAAATTTCCTTTGGAATTAATGATGATAATTATTTTAATAAATTAGTTTCTGGTGTTTGGAATTATGGAACAGAAAATAATTTAAATAATAATAATAGAATGATGCAAATTGGTAATCAAATAATAAATAATAATAAATTTTTTTAATAAATAAAAATAATATTTTTATATAAAAATTTATTTATAATAAAGAAATTTCAATTTTCTAATATTCATAATAAAAAAAAAAAATGATTACTTAGTTGGTCCTTTAGATAAAACAATAATAGGACTTTCAAAAATTAAACCAATAATCAAAGTAACAACCCAAGAAAAAAGGAAAAATCCAATAGAAAGAATAGCACAATCTATAAATCTAATATAAAAATTAGTATTAGTAGCAAGAAAAAACATTGCAAGAAAATAAATATGAACTACATAAATTCCAAATGAACCTCTTGAAATTTGAGTTTCAAATTTTAAACTTAATACCTTTCTAAAAGTATTTAATTTACCAAGTAAAGTTAAATGAATTAAAACTCCTAATGAAAAAATATAAATTACTTTTCCAAATGTTTGAAACATTGCACTCCAAAAAACTGTTAAACCATTTTCTAATTTATTACTTATTGAAGAATTCCAAAAAACTAAATTTAATAAAATAAAAGCGATTATTCCTATACAATTACTAATACAATCATTTTTTTCTAAGAAATTATTTATTTTATAATATATATTATCTGATTCAAAAATTTCTTCATCTTCTTCTTCTTCATTATTAATATTTTGTTCTTTTGATAAATATATATTTAATGATTTATTTAATAAAGAATTATTAGTTTCAATATTATTATTACTTTGTATATTTGATGGTAAAAAACTATTTGTTTGTATTTGGGAAGAACTATTTAAAAGAGGAAATTCAAATTCTTTTGTTTTGGATGAATTACTCATATCATTTATATCAAGTGTTTCTTTTTGAATATTTTTTTCTATTTTTTCTTTATTTTGTTTAAGATTATATTTTTTATATAATTTAGTCTCTAAAAATAATTCACCAAAAAATACTCCAATTAAATAAGGTGTAATTCTAACATAAGGTCTAATATAATATAAATTAAATTGCTCATTTGAATTTTGAGATTCTGTTGCATGTATCATGTCATTATAAGGATATTTTTTAATAAAAACAATAATCATTTGAATAAAAGAACAAACAATAAAAGTAATAATAAAAAGATATTTTCTAACTTTAGGTTTATCATTAAAAATAATAACAATTAACATTGAATAAATAAAAAATTGCATATCACACGCAAGATACCATCCATGACTAAAGCAAGCACCATCATCAAGTGAAACTGGATAATCAATTAAATTATTAATAAAAATTAAATTATGCCAATAATTCTTAATACAAGATTTAGTAGCCATTTCAATTCCAAAATATTTAGGACCATCACTTAAAAAAGGAAGTAAATATGTAAAACCAAAAACAGCAATTAACATAAAAGGTAAAAGTCTAATAAATCTCATAAAAAGTCCCATTAATAAGATTTTAATTTTATTAATTTTCTTATTTAAATATTTCTGTATTGAAAATATAAAAAAAAATCCACTCATATAAAAAAAAACATCAACTGCATAAAAACCACTCATAACAATTGCAAAATACCATTTTTTTGAAGCATAAATAATTTCAATATTATTTTTTACACCTAACATTAAAGGATAAAAACAAACATGACCATAAACAACATATAATGCACTTAAAAATCTTATTCCATCAAAAACTCTTAATTTTTCATATAATTTATTTGGATTTTTTACAGTGAATATTGCTTTCAAATTATTTATTAAATTAAATGCTTTTAAAAATTTATTTTTTGGATTTATTAATGTTATTAATAATTCAAATATTAATAAAATTATTATTATTGATAATATTATTTTTGGTTTTTTACCATATGATTTTTTTGTTTTTTCTATTTCTTTTTCAGGGTTTAAAAAAAGGAACATTAATGAATTAGAATTAATAGGGATAAATTTACTAATTTGATTTGATAATTTATTTGAAAAATTTTGAAAATAATTTTCAGTACATTTTTTATAATAACAAAAACCTAATGAAACTTGAAATATAGCATTATTTTGTGCACTAAGAGTCATTAAATAATATTCTGCGTCTTTATTTCTTTTACATCCAAAATAATCACCTAAGTCATTTAAACCTGAACCTGAATTTTTTATTATTTCTTTATATGTTATATTTTCGAATTGTTGAAAAGGATCTTTAGTATTATTTAATTTAGTTTCTGTTTCATTTTTAAAAATATGAGCGAGTAAACTACTTCCAAATTTTTCACATATATCATCTTCTTTGAATATTATTTCTTGAGATTTAGATAAATGAATTAAAATTGATAATAAAAAAGGTAAATGAACTATTTGATTGAAAAATCTGATTGAAATTGACATTAAATATTATGGTTATTTTAAATATTAAAATTATAAATAAAAAGATTATTTTCTGAGTTTAAAAAATATTAAAAAAATAATTATTATTAAAAAATAAATATTTGTAATTAAAAAATTATAAATTACTACTATATAACTATATAAAAATTTCAAATAAATTATTATCTAAATTATATAATTAAAAAATGATTATTTAAAATAAATTTGAAATCATATTAATAAAAATATTTCTTTAATTATTATTATTTAAATTAATTAAAAATAATTATAATAATTTTTAATTTTAAAAATATTACAATTGAAATTCATTCATTAAAATCATTTTATCAATTTCCAAATTATAGAAGAAATTTATATTTAAAGATAAATAATAGTTCAAATATCTTAAATATTGATAAATTATTTTTTAATATTTAAATATATATAAAAAATATTAATTATCTAATTTTCTCTTATTCAATGCTCAAATAATAAAAATTTATGAATTCTAGAGAAAAAATTGATGAATATCTTTCATTTAAATTAAATAAAAAAAATTAATAATAATTTTACTTTATATTTTATACGATTAATATATCTATTTCTATAACAAAAGTATTAAATTATAATATAATTGATTCCTATAAATAAATATTATGAAATATTATTTTAATATAATATATAACATTTTATTTAATAAAATTAATATTTTTATATTATTTTTTACTTTTTTTGTAATAAAAAATTATTATTAATTATATTAATGATTCTCTCATATGAATCAAATAATGAAAAAGATAATTCATTTGATTCAATTAATGGAGAAAAAATAAATGAAATAGAAGAAATATTATCAAGACAAAGTAATTTAAAATTAATGTAATTATTTTATAGAAGGAATTCAAATCAATTCATTAGATGATAATAAAATTGATGATCAGAAAAAATCTAATAGCAGTAAAAGTTTAATTGAAATTGAAAATCCCAAAACGATGCTCACATCAAATAAAGATTCAAATAATAAAGATAATGTAGATAACTTAAAACCACAAATTCAAACAGAAATAAAAAATTTGAACAATTTAAATATAGAGGATAATTTAATTGAATCAAATGATAATCATAATCTTTTTAATTCGAATAAGAATTATATCTTAAAATCAGATATTTATCAATCTGAATTTAAAGATATTAATTCTTTTAACTCTGGAAAAATAAATAATAATAATTTATTTTCATAGTAAAATATATATATATATTATATTTTTAGTTATCTTAATTCTAATGATACAAATGAAGATATAAATAAAAAAATTGATTCCTTTAATAAGTTTTACTACTCAAAAAATTTTAATTTAATTGGATCTACAACAAATTTTGGAATTGATAATAATAATACAATTCAAAATAATTCAATTCAAATAAATAATTTAAATATAGGAAATATTTTTATTCATAATAATATAGATAATGATAATTTTTTTTTAACTAATCAAATTGATAATAATTTTACAAATTATATTCCAAAATTAAATAACAGAATTTACCAAAATAATAATAATAAATCATTAATTTTTAAAAATAATAATTTTAATTATAAATATGGTATTTCAAATATATTCTATTCATTAAAAGAAATAATAGAAAAAAGTGATATCATATGTCAAAATCAATTAGGTTGTCGTTATTTAGAGAAAAAAATAGATGAAAATCCAGAAATTGCATTAAGCATTTATCCGAATATTAAAAATAAAATAAATATATTAATGTTTGATCCTTTTGGAAATTATTATATCCAAAAGTTAATTCAATACATTAATATAATTCAAATAAATGAAATTATAACATATATAATTAGTCACAATTTCTTAGAAATATGTTTAAATCAATATGGAACAAGAGTAATTCAAAAATTAATTGAAAGGATTTTTAATAATAATCTTCTATTAGAAAAATTTAATATTCTTTTATTTCCTAATTTATATAAAATTTTCATTAATCAATATGCAACTCATATTATTATTAAGTATATGAGTTATATTCCTTTTCCCAAAAATAAAAATATTATTGTTTTTATTCAAAAAAATATTCTAAATTTATCAACTCATAAACATTCAGTTTGTACTTTACAAAAAATAATTGAGTCTTTGGATAATCCACAAAGGAAAATGTTATTAATGAATATTGCACAAATCTCAAATAAATTATTTAATGATCAATTTGGAAATTATGTTGTTCAATTTGCTTTATCAATGAATGAACCAGAAGTAAATAATTTTATTATAAATAATTATTTAAAAGATTTTAAAAATAATTCTTGTAGAAAATATTCATCAAATGTATTTGAAAAATGTTTCGAATATTCAACTTATGAAATAAAACAAATGATAATTGCAAATGTTTGTACTTATTCTTATGTTCAAACATTATTATATGATATATATGGAAATTATGTTTTACAAAAAATAATACAAGAATCATCTGAACCTTATAAAACTTATTTTATTAAATTAATTGTTTCTTTAATTGATGGTTTAAAAAATTTCCCTTATGGTACTATTATATTTCAGAAATTAGTGACAAATTTTCCAGTAATTTTAAATTATGTACATATAAAAACTAATAATTATAAATAATAATATATTATTATAATAGGAAAATAATATGAGAATATAATTTAATGATAGTATATTTCAGTAGATTTATATCATAAAAAAAATTTTTTACTAATTTAATGATATATATAATTATGTATTGTATAATAAGAATAATGAGTTATAAAAATTAAAAATTTTAATTTTTTAAAATTTATAAAATAAATTATTAAAATTTAAAAAATAAATGAGTGATTCAGATGAAAGTAGTATAATTATAAATGATGAATATGAAAATTCAAATGAAGATACTGAAATAATGCCTTCATATATAACAGAAAATAAAAATATAATTTCAAGTCATATACAACCTAATAAAGGTGATAATAGTAATGTAAAGGAAATAAAGGATTTTCCTATTAAATCAAAGGAAATAGAAATAAAAAATAAAAATATAGAAAATAAAAATATAGAAAATAAAAATAAAAATATTAAAGAAGAAATAAAAGAAATTAAAAAAGAGCATGAAGAAGAAAAAAAAGAAAAAAAAAAAAATAATGATGAAGAAAAAGTAAAATATC
>Ga0256407_10009302_pt1 | contig 14099 bp, 10 predicted proteins | sample RumenRJG_04DNA_FD_193489 | JGI IMG/M metagenome (GOLD analysis project Ga0256407, IMG submission 193489) | Bovine rumen microbial communities from Lethbridge, Alberta, Canada - RJG_04 | ecosystem: Host-associated > Mammals > Digestive system > Stomach > Rumen | place: Canada: Alberta... | reverse complement strand
CGAAAAGCATTTATTCCAGAACCAGGTTGTCAGTTTTTTTCTGCAGACTATTCACAGATTGAACTCCGTGTAATGGCACACCTTTCTGAGGATGAACACATGATGCAGGTATTCCGTGAAGGAAAGGATCTACACGCTGCTACTGCTGCCACTATTTACAAAAAAGGAATCGATGAGGTCAGCCGCGATGAGCGCACAAAGTCAAAACGTGCTAATTTCGGCATCATCTATGGCATCACTGTGTTCGGATTGGCGGAGCGATTGGAAATTGACCGCAGTGAGGCGCGTCAACTGATTGACGGTTTTTTCCAGACATTCCCACAAGTACACGATTATATGGAACGTTCCAAGGAGATTGTTCGCGAGAAAGGCTATGCTGAGACAATCTTCCATCGCCGCCGCTATCTGCCTGATATTCATTCCCATAATGCGACCGTCAGAGGGTTTGCCGAACGAAATGCCATCAACGCTCCTATTCAGGGTTCTGCTGCCGACATCATCAAGGTGGCCATGGTACGTATCTATAAAAGGATGAAGGATGAAGGATTAAAGAGTAAGATGATCCTTCAGGTACACGACGAACTTAACTTCTCTGTTCTCCCCGAAGAAAAAGAACACATGGAGCGTTTGGTTTTAGAGGAAATGCAAGGGGCCTTCGCACTGAAAGTTCCCCTAATTGCTGATGCTGGCTGGGGCGAGAATTGGCTAGAAGCGCATTAAGAAGCCTCCCCCTACCCCCTCCAAAATGAGGGTGAATAGAAAGCGGGAAAATAAAATCCAAGAAACATGGCCTGGAAGCGGAAATACAGATGCAGCGCATGCGGATATGAGGCGGAGACGTACGAAGGGAAAGGACTCTTCGGACAGCATATCACGCCCGTTTCTTGTCCCGATTGCCACACCATTCAGAACCTTGTGGTGGGTGGGGTTATAGGTGATGTGGCGCCTTCTTTCCGTTCCGAAGTTGGACGCCTATGCCTTCGTTGTGGTTCTGACCGTATCCGCATTTGGGATGGCCACACCTGTCCGCAATGTGGTGGAACTATGGCTGATACTGAAGAAAAGGAGTTCTGGACATAAAAACAATAATCCCCAAGAATCATCGTTTAAGAAGAAGTAAAACTTCAATTTTTTAAGGATGAAAAGGATTATTGTATTAGCCATGATGGTCACGACGATGATGACCGTTCTGGCACAGAAAGAAATAGGAACCTTTACCGTTTATCCCCGCGTTGGTATGAATCTTTCTAAGTTCAGCGGACAGAAGATTTATTACGATGCCAGCGACAATTATGTAAAGGAAAAATACAAGATGGGACTCTCTGCCGGAGCAGAACTATGGTATCAGTTCCACAACAGTCTCGCCCTTTCCGCTGGTCTTATCGAGAGCGGACAAGGCACTAAATGGGAAGATTATACTTCCGAGTACCGAGATAAAGAAGGGAAAATGGTTAGAGATGAATATAGTATCAGCATGAGCACCCAAATGCTGAACATCCCCTTGCTCCTCCATGCCTTCGTTGCCCCGGGACTATCCTTCGAAGTGGGCGTTCAGCCTGGATTCCTGTTGAGTGCTAAGAACAAAATGAACGATGAGGAGGGCGATATGAAATCGCTCATGAAGACCTTCGACCTGAGTATTCCCATTGGCATTAGCTACGAATACATGAATATCCAACTTGACCTCCGTTATAACTATGGTCTCACCTCGCTGGGTGATTTCTTCGATAAGGGCCACAACCGCTCCTTCGTGCTTACCCTCGGCTACGGCATCGATTTTTAGTAAATTTTTCACTCTTCATTCTTTTATACTTTATTAATAAGCTACTCACGCTCGACAAAACAAATTAAAACAAGTTTTATTTTCTTTTGTCCTCGCTTATTGTATAAATTTCTTGCGTTCGGCAGAATAAAATCATTTATTCTGCCCTCACTTACTCAAAATTTTCGTACCCTTGCACCCGAAGGCTCAAAGCACATTAGGCCGGGCCCAAATTCACCGAAAAAGAGCAACTTTTTCACGAAAATCGGGGTAGATGCGACAGTTTTGGGGCACTTACCCCGATTTTGTCCATTATTGACTTGTTTGTCGCAAGTAATTATCGAATTATTTCTTTTATTTCATTCAACTATCAAAAATCCCCTATACTTTTGCATCGTCAAAACAAATAAACGAAAAAAGAAACAAAAGTAAAATAACAACAATTTAATAAACAAAAAAAAGATGAGAAAGTCAATTTTCAACACCACAGCAAAAGTATTAGTTGGTATGACCGTATTTGCAGCACTGGCTTCGGCTATGACAAGCTGCAGCAAGGACGACGACAAGAATGAAAACGATGCTCGCCTGAACTTTACAAACAACATCATGCAAGGCAAAGACGCACTCTCATGCACTTGGGAAGGATGGCACAGACGTCAGTTCAAGGACGGCTCAAGTTGGAGAGACGAAGGCCAGCAGTACGCTGTGATACAGTTTATCCGCTCTTCGGCAACGTCAACCAGCGGAACGGGTGTCCTGCTCTATTTCAGAAACGCTGAAAAGACCGATTATAAAGAAGGTTCACGTTTCACCTGGGCATTCGAAGGCAACCAGATTAAGCTGAGACACATCACCCACAGCGAATGGTATCCGATGTATGCTGAATACAATACCACCGAGCTTTCAGTTGGCGCTGGTGCTTTCTACGGCCACTGGTGGGAGAAGGTAAACGACAGATGGGAGTTCAACTACAAGAAATCCACCTTCAGCGACTGGTCTAAATACTCCTTCTAAGAATAAAAAACCAGCTTATCAACATGAAAGAGGATGAGACGCCAACTGGCAATCATCCTCTTTTTTCGTGGGTATATTTTATCCGCTAAAGAATAATACTTGCACTCGTCAAAACAAATAATAACATGTTTTTTTGCATTTATGCTCGCTTATGCGTACCTTTGAATAAGCTACTCACGCTCGACAAAGCAAAAAAAGCAAGCTTTCTTTTGCATTTGTGCTCGCTTATGCGTACCTTTGCAACTGAAATATAAACGTTTATAACATAAAATGGCATTAAAATGTGGTATCGTGGGATTGCCCAATGTGGGAAAGTCCACGCTTTTCAACTGCCTCTCTAGCGCAAAGGCGCAGGCAGCCAACTTCCCTTTCTGTACGATAGAACCCAACGTGGGTGTGATTACCGTACCCGATGAGCGACTTACCAAACTCGCAGAACTGGTACATCCCGGACGCATCGTTCCCGCCACGTGTGAAATTGTGGATATCGCAGGCCTTGTGAAAGGTGCTTCAAAGGGTGAAGGTCTCGGCAATAAATTCCTCGGAAACATCCGCGAAACAGATGCAATCATTCACGTTTTGCGCTGCTTCGACGATGATAATGTTGTACGCGAAGGCGGTGCTCCCGTGAATCCTATTGAGGACAAGGAAATCATCGACACCGAACTGCAACTCAAGGACCTGGAGACCATCGAGGGACAACTGGCCAAAACACAGAAAGCCGCTGCCGCTGGCAACAAGGACGAGAAGGTGAAAGCCGCTGTACTGCAGGCTTATAAGGAGGTGTTGGAACAGGGCAAGAACGCCCGTTCAGTAACCTTCGAGACGAAAGATGAACAGAAGGTGGCTCACGATCTCTTCCTGCTCACGGCCAAACCGGTGCTCTACGTCTGCAATGTGGACGAGGCTTCCGCCAAGGACGGCAATGAATACAGCCGCCAGATAGAGGAAATCGCCAAGTCGGAAGGCGCCGAGGCCATGGTCATTGCCGCCAAGACGGAAGAGGATATCGCCTCCCTGGAAACCTACGAAGACAAGCAGATGTTCCTTGAAGAACTGGGACTTGAAGAGAGCGGCGTGAACCGCCTGATCAAGAAAGCCTACGCCCTGCTGAACCTCGAGACCTTCATCACCGCCGGAGAGATGGAAGTGAAGGCCTGGACTTATCATAAAGGCTGGAAGGCTCCACAATGCGCCGGTGTCATCCACACCGATTTCGAAAAGGGTTTCATCCGTGCTGAGGTTATCAAGTACGACGACTATATCAAATATGGTTCCGAAGCCGCAGTCCGCGAAGCTGGCAAGATGGGCATTGAAGGCAAGGAGTACGTCGTTCAGGATGGTGATATTATGCACTTTAGGTTTAATGTATAAACCCACCCTATGTCCCTCCCGAAGGGGGGATTAGGAATACCGTTTAAAACTAATACAACAAATAAGAATGAACCTATTATTATCCGCCATTAGTAATATCACCTCCCTCCCTTCGGGAGGGATTGAGGGTGGGTTTTTATTCATTATCTGGAACCCCAACCTGAGCATTGGTTCTTTCCGCTGGTACTCCCTTTGCTGGCTCATCGGACTGGCTCTCGCTTACTTCATTGTACGCCATCTGTTCTATGAGCAGGGCATTGCCGAACGCACCGTGAAGAAGAATGGCAAGAAGGAAGTGGAGAACGTCTTTGACCCGCTTTTCATCTATTGCTTCTTGGGCATCTTGATTGGTGCTCGTCTGGGACATTGCTTGTTCTACCAACCAGATTATTTCCTTTCCTCCGGCAAACACATCGTAGAGATGTTCCTGCCTATCCATTTCATGGCCGACGGCGGATGGAAGTTCACAGGCTATGAAGGACTTGCCAGTCATGGTGGAACACTCGGGCTGATCATTGCCCTTTGGCTCTATGTACGGTATAGTAAGATAAGCATCTGGACCGTGCTCGACAATATTGCTATTGCCACGGGAACAACTGCTTGTTTCATCCGCCTGGGTAACCTCATGAACTCAGAGATTATCGGAAAGGTCACAGACGTGCCTTGGGCTTTTATTTTCGAGCGTGTGGACAGTTTTCCCCGTCATCCCGGCCAACTCTACGAGGCCATTGCCTACGCCATCCTGTTCTTTATCATGTGGGCAATTTATAAGAGAAGTAAGAAAACCGACACCCCGAAAGTGGGAACGGGCTGGTATTTCGGATTCTGCCTCTTCTATATCTTCACTTTCCGCTTCCTCATCGAATACACAAAGGACGTGCAGGAGGCTTGGGAAGCAGACATGCTGTTCAATATGGGCCAGTTGCTCTCCATTCCGTTCATCATCATCGGGGTTTATTGTATGTTGAAAGCCACAAGGAAACGTCAATAACTCAAATTGCATTCATACACACAAAATAAATTGCAAATAGAGAAAGAAACAACCGCATAGTGTTGTTTCTTTCTTTTTTTTCGTATTTTTGTAGCGACAAGACAAAGAAAAAGATGGAAGAAACGGCTCTATCGGGGTTCCTGAGCGGTTTTGCCACCGCTTACTTCGCGTTGCACGCTTACCAGTTGTTCCGTCGTGAGAACAGTTCGCGGCTACAACGGGTGGTGGCCGTTATCTTCGTGCAGTGGGCCCTCTTCAACCTGAAAGACTTCTTTATGACCATGCACGACTATAGCAATCAGAGTGTGCACGACATGCTTGTGCTCATCGATGGAACCAGCCTCATCGGTTACACCTGTCTTATCTATGAACTGATTCGCCCCGGTTGGGCTACCATACGGAAGGTCTTGATCATGCTATTGGCCTATGTTCCTTTCTTTGCGACGTGGTACTTTCTGCGCGATGACATGGTCATTCGCTGCTATATGGCCTGCCTGTTCCTGGCAGGCACCATCATCTTCCTGCTATGGTTACGAGAGGCCCGACACTATGTCCGCTATATCCATGAAAGTTATTCCAACATTGATGAGACAGATATTTCCTGGTTGCGTGTGGTGGCTTGGTTCTTCATCTCCTGTCAACTGCTTTGGGTCGTCATCTCTATCATCCGCCATCCGCTGACAGACTGTCTCTATTACGTCCTGTCTATAATACTCTGGCAAATCACTTTGGAACACGTATTACATCAGCAACCAGTCACCATAGAGGAAAAAGACGGCAAGGAGATATCCACGACCCGTGAATACGCCTTCGCCCAAGTGCTGCCCGCCATTATTGAGGGCGAAGAACTCTATCTGAACCCCACTCTTTCCATCAAGGAACTGGCCGCCCATGTAGGCACCAACCGCACCTACTTGAGCGACTATTTTACACATGTACAACAAACGACCTTCTACGACTATATCAACCGCCTGCGCATAGAGAAGAAGAGCATTCCCCTCATGCAGCAGCATCCCGAATACACGTTGGAACAGATTGCTACCGAAAGCGGTTTCCAAAGCATCTCCACCTTCCGACGTTCCTTCCAGAAACTGAAGGGCGTAATGCCAAGCGAATATCGAAAACAGCAATAATATGACATTTCTTAAACTATTAAGCGTATGAAACAAAACATTTTCAAATCCGTTGCTCTTGCAGCAGTTATCGTCCTCTCGGGCACAGTATTCATCAGTTGTGGCGGTGGTAGCAATAGTTCAGGCAGCAAGGACTTGCCTGCCGACGGTGTATTAGGAACGTTCCCACAGAAGTATTTCGAATGCGTTGACGGCATAAATACCGCCAGGGCCGATATGGCCGTGGGCACAGACGAAGAACGCAACGCCGCCAAAGCAAAACTTGAAGAACTGCAAGAACAACTGAAGACCATGGCAGAGACTGAGGGCCTGGCCTCGATAGAGATTCCCACGGAAATCGCCGAGGGCGTTCCCTTCAAAGTGGTGAAACCACTCGTCATAACGAATGTTGACGACCGTCAACTGACCCTTGAGGGTGAGGTAGAAAGCACGGAGGCTGTCGATCAATACAAAGCCGTGACCTACGGATACTTAGTGGCCTATGACAAGGACGGTAAGCCTTTCTCGGTAGGACAGCATGGAAACTATGCCCCGGAAGGCAGTAAACTCAATTGGCCTACAGGCACCAAAGGCAAACTCACTATCTATCTTTCCGTCGCGGCTTTCAACATCGACGGTTTGGCGCGCCTTGGCAAACTGCTTATCGTAGATTCAAAGGCAGAGGAACTGAAGCAGGCTGCGGCGGCTATGTCTGAACTGCAGTCGGCAGCCATGGAGAAAGCCCAAAAGGCACTTGAAAAAATGAAGAAATAATACTTTCCCACTATGAAAAAGATAGCAATACTATTAACAGTCATGCTGGTGCCTATAATGGCACTGGCACAGCGCAAACCTGCCACAGCAACTAAATCTATGCAGAATGTGAACAACAAATTCGCCATAGTTCTTTTCGACGAGTGGATTCAGAATGTGTATGAGGATGCTGAGAACATCTACTTCCAAGGTACCCAATATGGCGACCTGAACACCCTCCGCGCCTTAAACAAACAGACGGGTGCCTTCCGTTTTGTCGTTCCTAAGAAGAAGAGAGAACGCGCAAGAATTATCTGTTCGGGCTGTGACGGCACAAACATCTATATGCAGTTGGAGGAGAAGGGCATCGTGCTCTTCAATGGAACGGACGTCAACACCTCCGATGTGCTGGTTCCCGAAGGTCCCAACGGCATAGAAACCTACTATATCTGGCCTGCCAACCGAGGCGAGGCCATGAGTTTCTCGCCTAACGGCCGGTTCCTGGCCATGAAGGCAGACCCCTGCATCGTGCTTGACACACAGACCAAGAAAGTAGTGCGTATGGTAAGACGTACGGAGGAAGGTTTTCTTGTGACAGACAATGGTGATTTCTATGCCATTCGCGAAAATGGCCTCTGGAAATATCCCAATAACGGCGGCGTACATCCCAACGAGTTTAACAAACTCAACGAGAAAGGCATTGAAACGTTTAGTTTCGAGAAGTTGACAGGCAGTTACTATGGCGAATATCACGGTATGTATTCGGACGCCGGTCAGCAGGCCATCTATCTGCCTATAAGAAATAAGTTGCTGAAGTTTACGATGGACAACCAGCAGTGGAGCGAAGCCTTTGCTTTCAATGACGAAAACAAGGAGTTCGGCCGTATGGCCTTCTCTCCGCAGCACATCTTTGCCTGTACAAGCGAATATACAAAACCTTTCTGCGAATGGGCAGGCATGAATTTGGCTGCACAGCCAAAGACCTTCGACAAACTGAACACGGGCATCAAGTTGGGCAAGTCACCCTACGAATCGTCCGAAGTGGTAACCCTCGTGAAAAGCCTGTACTACGATGCCCAGGGCAATCTCTGGTTGCAGACCTCAGACCAGCAATTCGTTGTTTATAACCCCGATGGCATCAAAGGACTTAGCAACCTTAAAGGCAAATGTACAAAACAGGAAATTCCGAAGGATTAATCGTTACTTCCCGCTGACAATCTTCTTAATCTCGTTGAGTTTGTTCAGCGCTTCCAGTGGCGTGAGATTATTCACATCGAGACCAAGAATTTCATCCCTTACCTGACAGAGCACCGGATCATCCAACTGGAAGAAACTGAGCTGCATTCCGTCACGAGTCTGATTGAGGGCTTCTGCTGATGGTTTCGCCTTTGCCCCTACCCCACTACTCTCTGCTTCAAGCTGCTTCAAAATAGTATTTGCCCGTTTCACGATACTCCTCGGCATTCCTGCGATTTCAGCAACATGGATACCAAAACTGTGCTCACTTCCGCCTCGCATTAGTTTACGTAGGAAGATGACCTTGTTGTCGACCTCCTTCACGCTCACATTATAATTCTTGATGCGGGAGAAATTCTTCTCCATCTCGTTCAACTCATGATAGTGTGTAGCAAAAAGCGTACGGGCCTGTGCCTTCGGATGCTCATGCAGATACTCTACAATCGCCCAAGCGATAGAAATACCGTCATAAGTAGAGGTTCCGCGGCCCAACTCATCGAAGAGCACCAGAGACTTCGGCGTCACATTGTTCAGGATATTGGCAGCCTCGGTCATTTCCACCATAAACGTGGATTCGCCCAACGAAATGTTGTCCGAAGCACCCACGCGGGTGAAGATTTTATCCACCAGACCGATTCTCGCGCTCTCTGCGGGCACGAAGCAGCCTATCTGGGAAAGTAGTACGATCAAGGCCGTCTGACGCAACAGCGCACTCTTACCGGCCATATTCGGACCCGTTATGATGATGATCTGCTGTTTCTCGTTGTCCAGATAGATATCATTGGGCACATATTCCTCACCCAAAGGCAACTGTGTTTCTATCACGGCATGGCGTCCCTGATGAATCTCAATGACCGACGAATCATCTATTACTGGACGCACATATTTATTCTCTTCAGCAACTTTGGCAAACGACAGCAGACAATCCAGATGAGCCGTCAGGTTGGCATCCGTCTGAATGGCAGGAATATACTCCTGCATGTCTGCGACCAAGTCATTAAAAAGGCGTGCTTCTAAGGACAGAATCTTCTCTTCGGCTCCGAGGATTTTCTCCTCATATTCTTTTAGTTCCTGCGTAATATAGCGCTCCGCCTGTGCCAGCGTCTGCTTACGCACCCATTCGGCTGGTACCTTGTCTTTGAACGTATTTCTAACTTCCAAATAGTAGCCAAACACGTTGTTATAGCCGATTTTCAGTGACGAAATACCTGTTTGTTCTATCTCGCGCTGCTGTATTTTCAGTAGGTAATCTTTACCAGAATAGGCAATACTACGCAGTTCGTCGAGCTCGGCATTCACACCATTACGGATAACACCGCCTTTATTCAGCAATTGCGGTGCATCGCTCTCTATTTCTCTCTCAATCCGTGCAGCCAAATGCTCGCATACATTCATCTGCTCCCCTACCCTTTTCAGCGCATCGTTCTTTGCATGTTCGCAGGCAGTTTTCACGGGTTTGAGTGATTGTAAAGCGGTTTTCAAAGCTACTACTTCACGCGGCGTCACACGACCCACTGCCACTTTCGAGATGATACGCTCCAAATCGCCCACCCGATGGAAAGAATCGTCGATCAGTTCGCGGAACTCGGGCTCGCGGAAGAAATACTCCACGATGTCCAGTCGTTCATTGATTGGCTTCTGGTCTTTTAGTGGGAAAATCACCCATCGTTTCAGTAATCGGGCACCCATTGGTGAGACGGTCTTGTCAATCACGTCACAGAGCGACTTTCCATCGTCCTGCATCGGGTAGATCAACTCCAGTGAGCGTACCGTAAATTTGTCCAGTCTGACATACTTTTCCTCCTCTATACGAGCGAGAGAAGTGATATGTCCAATCTGTGTATGTTGTGTAATCTCAAGGTATTGCAGAATGGCACCACTAGCTATCACACCATTATGCAGATGATCCACACCGAATCCCTTCAGGTTCTTTACCGAGAAATGATGCAAGAGTTTCTGGCGTGCCGTTTGCTCTGTGAACACCCAATCGTCGAGTTCAAAGGTGAATATCTTATTCCCGAAAAATTGTTCGAATTCCTTCTTCTTCGTACGGTCAAAGAGAACTTCCTTGGGCTGGAAATTGCCCAACAGTTTTTCCACGTAATCATAGGTGCCCTCGCCGGTGAGAAACTCACCCGTAGAGATATCCAAAAAGGCAACTCCACATGCTCCTTTCCCGAAGTGGACAGCCGCGAGGAAGTTATTCTCCTTGTAATTCAGCACATTATCACCCATGGCCACACCAGGTGTTACGAGCTCTGTGATACCGCGTTTCACCAGTTTCTTAGTCAGTTTAGGGTCTTCCAACTGGTCACAGATAGCCACTCTCCTACCCGCCCGAATCAACTTTGGCAAATAGGTGTCGAGGGCATGATGCGGAAAACCGGCCATTTCGTCACCTTTTCCGCTATTGCCGTTATTTCTTCGCGTCAGCGTAATGCCAAGAATTCGCGAGGCATCCACGGCATCATCGCAATACGTCTCGTAGAAATCACCACAACGAAACAGTAGCAAAGCATCAGGATGCTTCGCTTTCAGGTCGAAAAACTGTTTCATCATCGGGGTAAGTTCCCCGTCTTTTTTTGCCATGAGTTCTAAAAATTATCTTGCAAAGATAAGGTTTTTCATTCACTTTGCCAAATATCAAAAGTTTTTTTATACTTTTGCAACGAACTACATCCAAATTATCTACTCATGAACAAAACACACCTGCTCGCCCTGCTTCTGATGGTTGGAAGCATAACTGCGGAGGCATCTCCGTTTCCCAACAAACTATCCGCAGAAGGTTTACGGGACCTCTGCAATAACCTCAATGATCATTGTCTGCTGATAGACGGTTCTTTATCCGATGCTGAAGCTGCCCGTAATCCTTTTGTTTTCAATACATTTCAAGAGGCCATGCAGCACCTTCAGCCAGGTACTGCCGACAATCGCATGACTGTACTTATTCGTCCTGGTGTCTATTGGATTGACGACCCAGATGATCCGGAAATCCGGAGAGCGAAGAATGGAGACCATGCACCCATTGGTATGCACGTCCGCTGTCCTTGGCTCCATCTGGTAGGACTCGGCGAACAATCGGATGATGTGATTTTGGCCAGTGCGCGTGGGCAGACGCAAGGTGCCGTAGGTAATTTCACTATGTTCTTCTTCCATGGCGATGGTCTTCTTTTGGAGAATCTCACGTTTGGCAACTACTGTAATGTAGATTTGGTATATCGCCTTGATCCCTCAAAAAACCGCCCTCGTCGCATGGAAGCTATCTGCCAGGCTCAGTTGGCTTTTGCCGATGGTGACTATCTCGAAGCCCGCAACTGCCGCTTTATCTCCCGACTGAATACCTGTCCGCTGAACGGCGGCCGACGTACCCTTTTCGATCATTGCTATTTCGAGAGCACGGATGACGCCCTCGAGGGCCGCGCCATTTACCGCCATTGTCGCTTCACGTTTTATAGTAACAAGCCATTCTATGCCACCAGTAGGGCAGGAGCCATTCTCTATGACTGCGACTTCCACTGCCTCTCCAATGACACACAGTATCTCTGCAAACAGGAAAGTCCCGTCATCCTGCTAAATAGCCGCTTTCACACGCCCGCAACCACTACTGTTGGATGGTGCCCCTATATTTCTCCACAACTACGCTGCTATCAATGGAAGGTTTCACAGAACGGCAAACCCATACGTCTTTCGTCCAAGAGCCCACAAACAGGTGTTATCCTGGATATTCGGGAATCTCCTGAAACGCAGGATCATCCCATTATACCTGAACTCAAGGATCTCCCAAAATATCTTGATCTTCCCATCGATTCCCTTTTTGCTGTTCTCGAAACACTCCCCATCCATCAGGAACTCATAGCCTCGAAAAGTAGGGTAGAGGAGGGTGACACCACGACAACCATACTCCGCACTTATGCATTCGGCAACCGCCTGCTCAGTGAAAAGCCTTCTATTTCCTTCATTGGAAATAACCAAAATGACACCACCCGAACCGAAGTTCTTTTTGTTGGCAAAACTAATGGACTGCAAGCTGCTGTTGCTATTGAAAATGCCCCCAAGACCTTGCCTGCGCCAGTATTTACCAAGCAGTTAAAAATCAAACGCCAAGGGAACACACTTCGCGCAATCTATCAACTTGATTTAGGTAACAGAGCCGATCAAAGCCTCATCACCTGGTATCGTTGTGGTGGCCCAACGGGGGAAAGAGCGATTCCAGTTAGTGTAAGCCGTCTGAATCATCCTGAACAAACTTACAACTTGCAGCCCGCCGATTATGGCCGTTATATCATGACAGAAGTGAAGCCTAAGCATCTGCGTTCCTTCGAAGGTGAAGCCCGGAGATTCATTATACACATCAAAGCCCCCAAAACAAGAAAGTCAACTGCTTCCACTGAATCCCAAATCTATGAAACTGATTTCCAGAACTTCCCGACCAACCCACAGCCTCTCATTCGTGATGGTTATTGGACAGTGGACGGTTTCAAACCCCAAGATACTGCAGCTCAAAACTGGCAGCCACGGGCAGACAGTTGGGTCTACGGAGAAGGCATTGATGGCGCTAAAGGCACAGGACTTCTCCAAAAAGAGAAGGGCGCCCGTCTACTTTATACGCCCATCTTAGGAGCTAAGGGCAAAGTGAAAGAGACCAGCATCACTCTTACATGTGACCCTTGCAAAACCGCTGCCCAAGGTTTTGCCTCCGCGACCGATCAGTATATGGACATCTATATTCATTACGACACTCAAAACCGAACAGGCTTTGGACTGCGCATCATTCGCACCACCAAGCACGCTAACGCTGTTGACATGCAATTGATGAAATTCGAGAAGGGTGGGGGAGAACTGCTTGGAGAACCCGTCTCTACAACTTGTTTCCTCACCAACTGTACCATCCGCCTCTGGAGCGAGAACGGACTATTGAAAGCACATGTCTCCACGACAACTCCGCAACGTGAAAGCAATCTGGCAAAAGAAGTAAATCTGTCAGCTCCTATCCAGCCTGAATTCAATGGCATTGGTATTCAGCACACAGGTTCTACAGGAGCCAGCGCCACAATGTTTCATCATCTGAAAGTAGAATGGAAATAAAACAAAGAGTGCCGCCCCTTCTATCGGACGGCACTTCTTATTAAATCTTCTTCTTATTACTGTTACCTGCGACCACCGTTTCTCCAGGAACCACCTGAATTGCTACGGTTCGTATTCGTATTCCGCTGCACATTCGTCTGACGATTCCGGTTCTCATTCGTGTTTCTGTTCACGTTTGAGTTACGGTTGTTGTTTATGTTCGAGTTACGATTATTGTTTATATTTGAGTTACGGTTTACATTTACATTTGTATTGCGATTAATATTTATATTCTGATTCATATTCGTCGGGCGATTCATAGAATTCCAGGAACGGTCTGAACGCTGACGTGGAACATAGTTTGGAATAGCCTTGCTACGCTCGAACGTGAGTCCCTTATAATAGCTCCGATTTCCATTGTTACGCCAGCTATGGCCGCCATTATAGGTAGCATAGTGACTTGGACGGGCAAAGTAGAACAACCTACGGTCAGTATAGTGCTTATAGATGCGGAAGGTGAAACCGCTCTGCCAATAGACCGGACGATAGAAGTACTCACGAGTCATATAAGTGCGATATTGATAGGTGGAGAGCACAAAGCTCAGATCCTCATTACGACGCTCCCAGTAGAAACCAAAGATATCGTCGCTCACAGCTAATGAGGTCAGATAATCAAGGTTGATTTCATAGACAGCCTCATATTGTGAGTAGCTTAAATTCAGTTCATAAGCCATTTTATCTGTCAGGAAAAAAGCTTCCCTTCGAGCCTCATTGAACGTCATTGCCTGTGCTG
>Ga0256407_10009300_pt1 | contig 14099 bp, 6 predicted proteins | sample RumenRJG_04DNA_FD_193489 | JGI IMG/M metagenome (GOLD analysis project Ga0256407, IMG submission 193489) | Bovine rumen microbial communities from Lethbridge, Alberta, Canada - RJG_04 | ecosystem: Host-associated > Mammals > Digestive system > Stomach > Rumen | place: Canada: Alberta | collected... | reverse complement strand
AATTTTGATTATATATTTTCCTTCTTTCTCAAATTTATATTTATAAGAAAAATCTATTTTATTTTCATTTAAATATAATTTAAAAATAAATTTTTAAAAAAATTATAATAATATATTATAACTTTATACCAAAACTATCAAAAATAATTAAAATAATTAAAAAATTATAAATATAATTCATATTTTTAATTGCTGATTTTTTTGTTATATTAAACGTATTCATATATATAAATTAGAGAATTATTCATTATATCAGAAAAAGAAAAAAAAAAGAAAAAAAAAGAAAAAATAATCTAAAATAATATTAATTCAAAAATAGATAAAAAGAAAATAAAAAAGAAATAAATTTTAATTTTTAACCAATTAACAAATCAAAATGAAGATTCTAGTTTTATGAGTGATTTTAATATAAATCCATTTAAGGAAAAAATAATAACAATGAATTAGAAGGTAATAATATTAATAATAATTCAGATGAAAATGAATAAGAAATTATTTTAGAAGAAGATGGTTTACAAAATAATTTTAATATTGAATATAATAATTAATTAAAAAATTGAAAAATAAATAAATTTCAAGAAAGAAATTATTTTACAAATGATTCTCAAAATGAAAACATTAAGAAAAAATTAACCAAATCTCCATCAAATCCTTTACCTTTATCATTTATTAATAATATAAATTTAAATCAAATATTTTCATTTTATCAAAATCCAATAAATAATAGTTTAAATGGAAATAATTATTTAAATTTTAATTATCCAAATGATTCTTTTACTATGAATGATAAATCTGGATAGATTTACTCTTATTGTAAAAATTTTAATTATGAAAATAATAATATATTCTTTTTTTATTTATTTTAGTTAATTTAATGTAATAGATGTGGAAGAAAACATAATCAAATTATATTTAATTCTAATTATTCTAATACAAATAATTTACATTCGAATAATTTATATATTAAAAATCAATTTTTGTAAATAATTTTTCTTTAAATATGAATTTATTTGATAATAAATATTTAAAGAGAAGATTGGATTTGTAATGACTATCAAAATATATATTTTTCTTTTAGAAATAATTGTAAATTATGTAAAAAAACAATCAATAAATGATTATTATTTCTTTTAGGTTTCAATTAGAAATAAATTTTAAAAAGGTAAAGTTGAATTAATATATAATTTGCTTAGTTAAAAAAACAAAAGTAATTAATTTTTAAAAAATTGATAAAAAAAACAAATAAGAATTATTAAATAATATAAAAATTGATATGAAATAATATTAAGATGAAAAAATATAAATATATAAATAAAATAGTATAATTTTTCTGTATTAAAATATATTATAATTTCCGAATACTAATTTCGAAAAAATAAGTAAAAAATCATTTTTTAAATTAAAATAAAAAAAATTAAATACCAAAAACGCTATTCTTTAATTTTTAAAATTAATAAAAAATAAAAAATAAATAATAATTAAATGAAAACAAATAAACTTTTAATATTCATTCTAATAATTTCAATAATAACAGAAATAAAATCATGGGATTATGTAAAAGGGGGAATGGATTGGCCAGAATCATGTCAATCAAGTATTTATTTCGATCAAGGACCTTTAGATATATCACCCCCATTTAAATCAATTAAAAAAACCTCAAATCCTAAATTTCAAAATATTTCATATTCATTTCATTATTCAAAATTAAATACAGATTATTTATATTATAATGATGGTAATAATTTAATTGTTGAAGGAGATTTTGGTTATATTATTTTAAATAATGAAAGTTATTTTTCTAATCAATTACATATTTATTCTCCTTCCCTTCATACTATTGGTAATCATAGATATCCAATTGAAGTACAAATTATTAATGAAAAAAATAATGGTGAAAGAGTTATTATTTGTTTTTTAATGAAAGAAAGTTCTACAAGTTTTAATTTATTATTATCTAAATTAGGTTTTGATAATGAAAATAATATAAATTTACAACCATTTACTTATAATAAAATAAAAGAACAAATTAATTTAATGAATTATGTTAGTGATTCTAATGAGTTTTTTATGTATGAATCAAGATCAATGATTCCTGATTGTGATAAAAAAGGAATTGTTATGATTGCATCAAATACTCTTGATGCTAATAAAATTCAAATTAAAAATTTTCCACTTGTTGTTAAAAATAATAATAGAATTATTCAACATAGAAGTGGAAGGGAAATTTATCTTACTTTTGATTATGATAATACTGCTATTTTAAATCAAAAAATTGAAGATAATAAAAAGTTAGTTAGAGAAAATGAAGAAAAGGAAATAATGGAAAGTAAATTTGAAGGGAAATTTACTATTAAAGATGATAATAATGATAAATTAAATATTAGTAAAATTACAAAGGAAATTCCTTTTAATATTGTTGAAGCTAAAGCATTAAATAAAGATAAATTAAATAAAAAAATTGATGCTAGGTTTATTGGAGAAAAAATTTATGATATAAATGAAAAAGTTAAAAATTTAATAATTATTGATAAGGAAATGCCAACTACAATTTTATATGATTTATATCAAAAATATCTTGATTCAATTACAAAAAGAAAAACTAAATTTATTAATAATAAAAATGCACTAATTCAATTAAGTCAAGTTGAAAATAAATTTATTAATATATTCAAAGTTTTAGAAAAATTAAATTTTACAAAATCATCAATTGAATCAGAATTAGAAGAATATAATATTACAGCAAATGAATTTGAAGCAAAAAAAATTAAAGAAAATATTCATAAAATAAATGAATTATTAAATCAATTTGAAATAAGTCAAAAAGACATTAAAGAAGAAATAGAAAATCGTTCAATTGAAAATTTATTTTCAACAATAGATACTTTATTTAATGAATTATATGAAAAAAATAATGAAACAACAAAAATATCAACATATACTTTTGTTTCATTAATGCATTTTCTAATAGATTTAAATGATATTCCTCAATTAACAGAAAAGGAAAAATATTCAATGTTATATAATTTTACAAATTACTTATTAAATAAACAAAATTCATATTATAGATTTAATCAAATTACAAAATTAGATTTTTATAGAGAAATAAATGAAGATATTGTTTCAACTTTAGCAATTTCAACTTCAGAAAGAATTATTGGTTTAAATTCAACTAATTTAATTCCTTTATATTTAAATATTTTAGTTATTTGTAAAATTAATTTAATAAAATTATCAAGTGAAGGTTTTACAGATGAAAAAAATAAAGAAAAAAAAGAAGAAATTGATATTGATTATGATGCATATCAGTATTCAAGAATAAAAAAAGAACAAAAATCAATAGAACAAGATTTACTAAACGAACAAGATGAACAATCATATGACATATGTAGAAATAATACAAATGATTTTCAAAGTCCAATAAATATAAATTCGCCATTTGTAGAAGAATTATATTCCTTAAATATAAAATTAAATTTTGCTTTATCAAATATCACAATGAAAAATGATAAATGGAAAATTTATGCAATAGGTTCTTTTGGAATAATAAACTGGAAAAATAAATCTTATTCAATAACACAAATTGATTTTCATACAAAAAGTGAACATGTTTTCAATAATATACATTCATCAATGGAAATTCAATTAATATCATATGATGGTGCTGCAATTGGAATTTTTTTTGATTATAAAAATATAAATAAAGATCATCCTCTTTTAGATTCTTTTGGTTTTGGACCTGATAATAGAAATTATGCTTTTACTTTAAGAAATCATAAAGATCTATTTGTTGATGATTCTATTAAAATTAGTATTATATTATATCAATTAAATAGAATTTTAAATAAAGAAAATTTACAATTTGTTTCTTATGAAGGAAGTTTAACTAGTGGAAATTGTCAAAATGGAATTCGATGGTTTATTCTTTCAAATAAAGAAGTTACTAGTAGAGAACAAGTTGAGTTTTTTAAAGTTTTATTAGGAAGAGAATCAAATGTAAGAAAAACACAAAAAATTAATAATAGAATTGTTTCTTCAATGTAAAAATAAATAAAAAAATGTTATTAATTTTTACTTTTTAAACATATATATTAATTAAAGTTATATTTATAAAAAATATTTATTATATACAAAAAAATATGTTTAAAAAAAAATTTAACTAAAATAAAAAAAAATTATGACAACACACAAAGATGAAAATGGTTTAGACAAAAATTATCATTATGAACAAGGAGAAAATATAATAATCGAAGAAGATGAAAATGAAAACAGTAATGAAAACAATTTAGAAGTAATCCCTCAATTAAATGAAAGTAATGAAAATAATGAAGAAGGTCAAAATTTAGAAAATAAAATAAGTTCAATTAATGAAGAAGAAGAAGAAGAAGAAGAAGAAATAGAAGATGAAAAAAATGAAGAAGAAGATGAAGAAAAAGAATTAACAAAAGAAGAAAAAGAAAAAAATATGGAAATAAAAGAAGCTTTTAATGTTTTTGATAAAGATTGTGATGGATTTATAACAACAGATGAATTAGCAACAGTAATGAGAACTTTAGGTCATAATCCAACAAAAGAAGAGTTAGATGAATTAATTAAACAATATGATAAAGATGAAAGTGGTACTATTGATTTAAATGAATTTATGGATTTAATGAATAATAAATTAAAAGAACAACAAGAAGGACAAGAATTATTAGAAACTTTTCAAATCTTTGATAAGGATGCTGATGGTACTATTTCTGCTGATGATTTAAAATATGTTATTAAAGCTGTTGGAGAAGAATTGGAAGATTATTTAATTGAAGAATTAATTGAACAAGGTGATAGAGATCATGATGGGAAAATTAATTATCATGAATTTGTTAGAATTATGACTAGTAAATGAATTTTTTTTATATTTTTATAAAGTATATTTTTATTTTTTATATTAATTAAAAATATTTATTAGAAAATAAAAAAATTTAAGTTAAAATTAAAAAAAAGATTAATATTGGAAATATTTTTAAATATTTATTTGAACAATAAATTTCATAATCTCCATCAAATTCTCCATAATACGTTCTTATTTTAGCTAAAGTTTGAGAAAAAACTTTTTTATTAGATGTTCTAAGAGGAAAGCAAAAACTTCTTTTAGCATTTCCAATATAACAACAACTATAAGGTTGTTCAACAGGCATAGAATAACAAGTATAATAATCTTTATAAGAAACTTCTTTAATAGCAAAACATTTTTCAATCCCAGTATAACAAAAATAATGTTGATCAATCCATTCAAAAGGTTCATTCATATCATTATAAGAACAACTTCCATTACTTTGATTACCTATTGAAGAATACCAACAACATTTTCCTGAAAAAACTGGTCTTTTATATAATAATGCCTCAGTAGTTTGATTATTAAGATTTTTAAGTCTACAGCCTGTTAATGATGATGCAAATTCATCACTTGTTCCACAATAGGAATCACACAAAAAAATTTTCATTTGAAATACAAAAAAAACCAAACATATAATTGTTAATTTTTTCATTTTTTATTTATATATAAAACTAAATATTATGATTTTTTCTTTATTTATAAAAATCATATTTATTTTTACAATTTTTTTTATTATTTAAAATTTATCTATTTAAAATTTAATGGAAGGAGAATAGTAAGAATAAATCAATATTAAAATTATAAAAAAATTAGTGAATTACTTTTCAAAATATTATTATTAGGTGACAGTGGTGTAGGAAAATCAAGTATAATTCTCCGTTATATAGAAAATAACTTTTCTCAAAATTTAATGAATTCAATTGGAGTTGATTTTAAATTAAAAAACATAGAAGTAAAAGGGAAAAAAGTAAAACTTCAAATATGGGATACAGCAGGACAAGAAAGATTTAGAACAATAACAACATCATATTATAAAGGAGCCCAAGCAATAATAGTAGTATTTGATTTAACAGATAGAGATTCATTTGAACATGTAAAAAATTGGATGGCTGATGTTGATAAATTTGCAAAAGAAGGTGTTTTAAGAATATTAGCTGGTAATAAATGTGATTTAGAACATATGAGGAAAATTTCTAAAGATGAAGGAAAAGAATTAGCTTCTAAATATGGTATTCAATATATGGAGATTAGTGCAAAGGATACTACTAATATTGAAAATTTGTTTGTTAATACTACTGAAACTTTTATTAGTAGACAAGCTTCTGGGGGTAATAAAATTAAAACTATTGAAAAAGAAGGTCTTGACCTTAATAAAGAGGAAGTTCAAGAAAAAAAAGGAACTTGTTGCTAAATCTTTTTTTGATTATCTTTTGTTTTGTTTAGTTTTTAAAAAATGAATAATAGGTTTATTTAAAAAGTTAAAATTATTATTTTACTTATTTTTTTTTTTTAATTTCTTTTTTTATTAAAAGTTATTACCTCTTAATATTCATCTTCTGAATTTTTATGTCTTTGTTTCTTTTGTTGTTCTACAAATTTTTTTCTTTCTTCTAAAACTTTTGATTGATCTAATGCTGAATCCATTATAACTTTATTAGCATAAAGTTTATTTTCAAGCATATCTACATCTTCATCATAATTAACATTTCTAATTTGATAAATTGAATTATCACCAAAATTTTTTTTTGTTTTATTTTGTTTATTAAATACAGAAACATTAGCATAAATACTTGAATTACCCATAAATGAGAGTTCATTATTAGAATTTGTTAGTTGATTTTGTTTCATATTACTTTCTTTTAGATTACTATTGATAACTTCTTTTTTATCTTCTTTTTCATTATTAATTTTACTTTTTTTAATTTTTGTGTTTGCACTTTGCTCTATTTTTGAACCTTCAATAGTATTATCTATTTTTGAACTCTGAATATTATTTTGATAGTAAATACTTGGATTATGATATTCACTTTTAGGAATATTTTCAGTATCATAATTATTTGCTCCTTGTTCTTGATTAGGAATACTATATTTAAAATTTTGAGTAAGAAATTCAGGCTCTGTCATTTCACTTTGCTTATCATCATTATTTTGAAATTTTGAATTTTGAATAAAATTATCTTCAGTTTTTATATTACTATCATTCTTAAAACCTTCATAATTTAATCCACTTTTATTAATTTGAGAATTAAATAAACTTTCATTTTTTTGTTCTGATATTTTACTTAAAGTTTGATTCAAATTGTTTCCTTTATTAATTGAAGGTTGAAATGAACTATCATTTTTAGAATTATTAAATCCATTTTTTGGAATTGAATTTTTTATTGAGGCATGACTATTATTAATTCCTGATTGATTATCATTTATTAAGGAACTATCATTTGGATTTAATATTTGAGTATTTTTTAAATTTTCATTTTTACTATTAAATAAACTATTATCTTGATTTAAAGGAGGCAGTGTTTTCTTTATTTTTGGAATTAATGAAGGATTTACTATGGATGGATTTATATTTGGTATATTCTTATCTACAAATGTAGAATTTATATTTGAAGTATTTGAATGTATTGATGATGAAACTTTTTTAGTTGGGTTTGTTGATTGAATATTCATGTTTGTTGAATTTGGGATTTTTGATGAATTCATATTTGATTGATTTTTATTTGATATATTTGAATTTATTGTTGATGGATTTTTATTGTTTTTTGGAATTGATGATGTATTTATATTTGATGGATTTATTTGGGATATATTTTTACTTTCTTCAGATATAGATGATGGATTATTTCCATTTGATTTATTATTATTAGGTTTATAAAAATTATCTTTTGTTGGAAAAAAATTTGGATTAGTCCCAATATCTCCATAATTATTAGAATCAAATAATTGACTAACAGCATTATCAATAATATTTGAATTTATATTATTATTATTATTATTATTATTATTATTATTATTATTATTATTATTATTATTATTATTATTATTATTATTATTATTATTATTATTATTATTATTATTATTATTATTTTTATTATTTTTATTATTTTTATTATTATGATTACCACTATCTGTAATTCCATATGATTGAGGATCATTAGTATACATTTTACCTCCTTTAATACCTAAAATTTTACTTTTATCATAATAGTTTTGATTTTCTCCACTTCCAAAATTACCTGGTATTGGTTGAGCAGGAGGTTGATTAATAATTTTAGGTATATTTTTTTTTTTTTTATTATTTGCAATTTCATTTTTTTTAATTGCCCTTTTTATTTCTTGTTCTTCAATAGCTTTTAATCTTCTTTCTTTTTCTAGTTCACTAAGAGATTGTTTTTTAGCTTTTTCTAAATCTTTCATAAATTCACTACTTTCAACATTCTCTTCAGAAATTCCTTTTCTTTTTCTCATTTCTCTTTCAATAATTTTAACAATTTGATAATTTCTATTAACCATCATTTGTTTAAAATATGAAAAATCACTAAAATTTATAATTTGTTCAAAAAATTTTGAATAAACTGGATCTTTTAAACCTCTTTCATTAATTTTAACAAAATCATCATCTGATATACTAAAATCTTTACAACATTTAGTAAGTAAATTATCAATTAATTTAGTAAATTCATTAAAATATCCTCCCATTTCAAAAGTATTTTCTTCAACATCTACAAAGCAACCACAATTTTCGTCCATAAAGTCTTTAATTGGATTTCTAAAATCTGGTCCTGTTATTCTTTGAATAACATTTTTATATGCTTTTTCCAAATTAGACATTTTTTTTATTTATATATTTATTATAATTACCTTTTGAGAAAAAAGAAGCTTTTAATATAAATAGATTTTTATTAATTAAAACATATTAATTAAAAAAATAATTAATCAAAATTATACAAAAATTTTTTAATCAAATATGAAATTTTTTATTTCTTTTTAATTTATTTCTTATTTATATTTTTTAATCTATATTATTTTCTTTAATAATTTTAACTATTATATTTTTATAATCATTTTCTATCCATTCAACCCCTTTTTTATATTTTATTAAACATAAAGAATGAAATCCTCCACATGAAACATCTCCAATTTTATTATCATCATATTGTAATAAATAATCAATTGTTTTAGGTAATGATTTTTTAATTTGTCCTCCAATACCTAATTGACCAAATTTATTATTCCCCCAAGACCAAACTTTTCTTTTATCATCTAAATTATCTTTAATAATAGCAATACAATGTCCTTCCCCACAAGAAACCTTTTCAACTTTCATAGAGAAAAAACATTTTAACTGAGTAGGAATAATAAAATCAAAACAATCAATTTCAGGATTAAAAACATGATTCTTAGGATTTTTTTCACCAATACCACATTGTAACAAATCATTAATTCCACAAGCAAACAATTCATTTTTCTCATTAATAAACATAGAAAAAGTTTTCCCAGAAGAAATATCAATCACATTATCAAAATTTTCAATTAATTTAGGTTCTAAAACTCTACTTTTACTCATTCCATAACCAGGTTCAAAAGAATCTTCACAAAAACCTAAACCTAATTGACCATTTGATCCAAAACCCCATGAATAACATTTTCCTTCTTTAGTTAATGCTATTGAATGTGCTTCTCCTGATACTATTTTTTTTATATTTGTTAAATTTGGTATTTGTATTGGTTGATTTATACATAATTCATTCATAAAATTAGGAAATGATGTTAAGTAATTTTCACTTAAACCTAATTGACCTCCTTGACTACTTCCCCATGAATATACTTTCCCTTTTTCTGTTAAAATTATATTGTGAATTGTTCCTGATGATATTTGAATTATTTTATCATTTTCTAAATTTAATGGAATTTTTGTAAATTTTTCTATTTTTATTTTTTTATCATTTAAACATAAAACACAATCATCATTACTTCCAAAACCATATAATTCATTATTTGTTGTCAATATTAAATTATATTCATTTCCACATGAAATTTCATTTGCTTTTATTCTATTATTAAGATATGATATATTAATTGGATTTTGTACTATTTTATATAAACTTGTATTAATACCACATTGACAACTTTTATTATTTCCCCATGAATAAATTTCATTTTTAGAATCAATTATTAAATTATGTTCCCATCCAGAATAAATTTTTTGTATTGTTATATTTTTTAATTTAAAAACCATTCTAGGTAATGTTAATGAATCTATATTATCATGTGTTGTTTCATGATGCATATTATTACCAAATGAAATTAAAACACCATTTGGAACATTTTTTTTATAGGAAAGTTTATCTAATAATTCTTCATAAAAAAAGTTTGAAAAATTTTTTTTTTTATTTTTAACTTTGCTGATTGAATTTTTAGAATGTTCAGAAAAATGAGTTTTTGGACTTTGGTTATGAATAGATGGATTGAAAATATCATTTGATATTAAATTTATATAATCTTTTGAATATGATTTTGATTTATCAGTAAATAAAGATTGTAATTGTTTAAGAAAATAAATTATATATTCTCTTGAAAAAAAATATGCATTTAATGAAGTAGTTTTTTTTGAAATTTGAGGAAAAAGAAAATTTTTAATTGAGTTTACTTCTGTATTTTCATATAGAAAATTAGATTCACTTAATTGAATATTTTTTTCTGTATTTAAAAGGTAATTTTCAAAAAATGATCTTTCATCAATATTATCCATTGAATCATTTATTTGAGAATTTAAAGTATTTAATTTCTTATAATTATTTTGAAGATAATTTTCAATATTTTTTCTTATTTTATTTTGATAATTATAAATATGTTTTTCATTAATACATTTTTTTGAATTTTTATATATTTCATTATATTCTAAAGCATGAAACATTTCTTTAAAATTTTCATTAATGAATGAATCTTCTAAAAAACTTGCTTTTCTTGCAACTTTCCATAATGGAAACATCATAAATCCATGACTTTCATTATTTCTTCCTCTAGGTTCTCCATATATAAATAATGTTAACATAATTGATATTGAAAAATATTTTTCACTTAAAAAATAATTTTCTTTTAATAACCCCTCTATTAAATTAATTATTGCTAATTCTTGATAATTTAATTGATAAAATTCTTTTGTACATATTTCTTTTATATCAGATAAAGTTTTTTTAGCTTCATTTATATTATTATCAAAATAATAATAATTAATAAAAATATAAATCAAACATTTTATTATTGTTCTTTCAATATTAAAATCATTTGAATAAATTTGGAAAAAAATTTCAGAAATATTTTGAAACCAATCTTTAATTGGTTCAAATCTTAAAATAGTATATTTATTTTTTAAATATTTAAATAAATTTTTTTGTGTTATATTAGGGATTTCTTCAAATTTATATGTTTGTTTATAACAAATTGAAGGTAATGATATAGTAAATTCATTTGCAATATCTTTCCAATAAATTCTACTATTAAATCTAGGAGAAAAAGTATATTTAAATTTATTATTAATTCCATATTCATTATTATCATTATAACCTGTTTGATTTATAGTTTTTTTTACATTTGTAATATTATTTAAATTTTCACCATTATTTATAAAACTATTTTTACTTACATTTGTTTCAACATCTCCATATTCTTTCATATTAATTTTTGCTTCCATTATATTTGGTTTTGGTACAAAATTCGGATTTGTATTTATTTTACCTTTTGGTATATTTATTTTTTTGTCAATATCTGAATTGTCATTATTAAATGAATCTGATATATAAATATTTTTTGCTAAAATAAATCCACTAATTTCATCTGGTTTTATAAATGAATGATTCTTTGTTAAACCAATTTTTATGTTTTCTAATGATAAATTTTCTGAAAGTGATTCTAATGAAATTGATGATTTAAATTTTATAAAAGGATTAATATTAAAATTTAATTGTTCTTCTAATGTTGATAAAAAAAGAAAAGGTTTTTTTCTAGCTATTAATATTATATCATAAAGAAAATTTTTAGGTGAAAAGTAATTTACTATTTGACTGTTTTTTTGAGAAAAAAAATCTGTAAAAAAATATTCATCTAATAATTTCCATTTCAAAAATTTAATATTCATTATAAATGTAAGTTGCTTATATATAAAAGTAAAATAATCATTTGAAATTGGTAATATTTCATTTGGATATAAAATACTTTTAACTAAATAATAAATTTTTTCTTTTCTATTATTTAAAAAACAATCATTATAATTTAAAAATTTGAAATGATTTTCTATTGAAATATTAGAATTTCTTTTTTCATTATAATTATTTAATGTAAATATTAGATTTATATTATCTTCATTATTAAATACCCATTTTAATAATTTTGTTAATATTCCAATTTTTAATATATCAATAATATTTGGATATTCAATTGAAAAAATAGAAAAAAATACTAAGGCAAAATTAATCCCAAATTTTTTCATATTTTCTCTTAACCCTTTATAAGTTGATATATTATAATTATTTTTAGAAATCATTTTACACCAATTTTCAAAATATATAAAATAATTGGTTTTTGCATAATATATATTTGAAAAATTTTCTTCATCATTTAATTTTAAAGGCTTAATTAATGAATATCTTAATTTTATTTCATTTGATAATTCATATTGTACAATACATTGACTTGAAATTTTTATTTTATTTAATTGATTTGAAAAATCATTTTTTTCATTGATATAAACATCATTATTTAATAGCATATCAATAAATGGATTTTGTTGATAATTTTCATTTGAATCTTTTATATTATAAAAGATTTTAAAATAAATTCCATCATAATACTTTTCAATAATATTAGTAGTTTTTTTATTATATAAAAAATTAAAATTGTCTTTTAAAAATTCTTGAGGATATAATTTTTTTTTAGAACAATTTTCATTTATTATATAATTATAATATTTCCTTTGATTTGAAATATAAGAAAAAAAATTAAATTTTTTAAATGATGTAAAAGAAAATAAAGAAGGTATACATTTTATTATATTAAAAATAAGGAATTTTGTGTTTATATCATATTTAGGATGATTAATTTTAAGTAAGTTTTCAGATGAAATATTAGAAAAAATTTCACTTTTTTCAAATTCTTGAAATGAAAAATTTTCAAAATTATTTTTAATTATTTCTATATTATTTTTATTTTTAATGTTCAAATAAATATTTTCTGATAAATCAAAAACCTCTTTATTATAAAATGAATCATCCATATTTATATAATAAATAATTGGAATTGCATAAATTATCATTCCACAAATTTCACTATAAGAGATAATAGGTAAAATAATATCATTTAATAAAAAATGATTAATATTAATTTTATAATTATCAATGATTTGTATAAAATCAAAAAATAAAAAATTTAAACTTTTCATTTCATTAAAAAGTTTATATGATTGTTGTGATTTTTGTATTCGAATAAATAATCCTTTCCATTCAAATCCATTGAACCAATCATTTGAATATACAGAAGGTAAATTTGTATCTGTTAAAAAATTATTTGGAAATTTATTTTCTTCTTTTTTATAAAAAGAATAAAAATAATATGTGGCTAATGATTCTACTAACCAATTAAAATCATTATATAATTTAACAATTTGAGATAAAATTTTATTTATTTGAAAATTATCATTTCTATTTTTAATTCTTTCTGATATTTCAATTGATTCTTTTATCCAATTTCTTTCATTTAATTTTAATATTAAATATGCAATCAATAATTTGTCACCATTATTAGATTTTATAATTCTATAATAATCGTTTTCTGTTGAATATTTTATATTATAATTTGGTTTTTCATCTTTTTTAATAAAATAAAGATAATTTTCCTTTAGAATTTTATCATTAAAAGAAAAATTATCATCATCATTAATATATTCGTTTTTATTTTCTTCAATTTCATTTATTTCTATTTTTCCTTTTGAATCTATTTTATCTTTTGAATCTAATTTTTCCCTTGTATCAGTTTTTATTTCTGTCTTTTCATTTGTACTTTCTATATTATATTTTTGATTTACATCTATTTTATTATTAAAATTAGGGTTTTTAAAGTCATCTTTTTTTTGATGATGATTGTAATTTTCATTTACATCGTTATTTACCTTATTATTTATAACTTTTTCGATTTTTATGTTTTTTTTTTTTTTTTAATTATAATTTCCCAT
>Ga0256407_10009299_pt1 | contig 14100 bp, 2 predicted proteins | sample RumenRJG_04DNA_FD_193489 | JGI IMG/M metagenome (GOLD analysis project Ga0256407, IMG submission 193489) | Bovine rumen microbial communities from Lethbridge, Alberta, Canada - RJG_04 | ecosystem: Host-associated > Mammals > Digestive system > Stomach > Rumen | place: Canada: Alberta | collected... | reverse complement strand
AGAAAAAGGAATTGATATATATAATTCAAGTGATGAATATTTTAATGATTATTGTAATAATCAAGATATAAATATAGGAACAGATATTCCTATTAAAGATAGGAAAAAAGATATTTTTGTAAATATTAGTTTATGTGAAGATGGATGTATATATGATGGAATAAATTATGAAACAGAATTAATTAATTGTAAATGTGATAAATCAATATTAAATAATAATAAAGATGAAGAAGAAGTTAATAAAGGAAATAAAATTATGGAAAAAATTTCAAAAAAAATTAATTTGAAAATTTTTTCTTGTTATAAATATATATTTGATTTAAAGAATTTGAAAGGAAATTATGGATTTTTATATAGTTCATCAGTTTTTGTTGTATTAAATATTTTCACTATTCTTCATTTTACTAAAACATTTTCATTATTAACAAAAAAAATATATAATTCAATTAATTTACCAGAAGGACATTCTACTATTCTCCATAAAAATCAACAATTAAAACCTGCTCCCATTAAAAAAAAGAGAAAGAAAATTGAAAATAAAGATTATGAAAATATTTTAAAAGATTCAAATATTTATTCTAGTAGAATTAATAATGGAAATTCTTCATCATATAGAGAATTAAATATAATTAAAAGAGATAATATAATTAAAATGGAGAAATTAAAAAAAAAAAATGAAAATATTTATGGAAAAAAGAAAAGAAAAAAAAATAAATATTCTATAAATGAAAAAATAAATAATGATATAATAATAAAACCAAAAGAAAAAGAAGATGAAAAAGATTATGAAGAAATGTATTATTATGAAGCATCAAAAGATGATGATAGAAATTTAGTTCATATTTCTTTTTCTAATTTTATATCAAAAATTGATTTAATTGAAATAATATTTTACCCAAAACCATATAATATATTATTTGTAACATTATCAGGTTATTTATTTAGTTTAATGATTGATTTTACATTAAATGCACTTTTATTTAATGAAGATGTATTATCACAAAAATATCATAGTGGAAATAATAAATTAAATTTTGCTTTAAGTGAATTATTATCAATTATTTCTAATATCATTGGTAATATTTTTGCTTATTGTATTTTAAAATTAACAAATTATTCTGATGCTTTTGAATTAGTTGAAAAAGAAGTTAAAGATAATGAAGAAATGTTACAAATATTTAATAAATTTAAAAAAATTATAAAAATTAGATTAACTTTTTATTTTATTATTCAATTTATTTTTATGTGTGCATTTGTTTATTTTTTAATGATTTTTTGTGCTTTATATAAATATTCTCAAAAAGCACTTTTTAAAAATTATTTTCTTGGATTATTAACTTCTTTATTTTATACTTTATTAATTTCATTAGTTATTTCTTTAATAAGATATTTAAGCTTAAAATGTGGTAGTAAAAAAGCTTTTATGTTGTCAAAATATTTGAATGAAAAATTATAAAAATTTTATGGTATTTGTATTTAAATTACAAAGAATTTAATCATTATTTAATAAATTTATGAATATTTTTATTAATTAAAATTTATCAATTAAAAGAAAAAAAGATAATAAAAATTAAAATAGTTTTTAATTTAATTTTTTATTCGGTATTAAAAATATTTAATAATTTTAAAAGTTTTTTTATTTATTTTATTTATTTTTTACTTCAATTTTTATATATTATAAATAATTTCTGAATTTTCATTTGCTTTAAAATATAGATATTTTTATTAAATATTCAATTCAATAAATTATCAATTTCTATAATTAATATATATTTTTAAAAATTTTCTACAATATTTCAATCAATAAAATATAAAACAATTATTTTCTGAATTAAATTCTATAAAATTCTTTTCATTTTGGAAAAAGTTTTTTTGAATATAATAATAAAAATAAAACCTTTTTTTTTAATAAATTAAAATTTTATTTTAACAAATTGTTTATTTAATTTACACTATAAAAATTAAATCGACTTAATTAAATGTCCAATTTAAAAGAAAATGAAATTTCATGTTTTGATAAAGGTTTATTTTTTTTTTCAAAAATAATAAGATTTTTCACAAAATTATCATATTATCTAGAAAAATATCAAAAATATAAGATATATAAAATATCAAGAATAATAATAATATTAATAAACACAATTTTATTACCATTTTACTCAGATTTAGAATTATCAAATCCAATATATTATATAATAGAAATACTTTTTGTAATTTTATATTTTATTAATTTTTCAATTAAACAAATAAGTTTTGGTTTATTTAAACATAAAAATGGTTATTTTAACGATTTATGGAATATATTTGAATTTTCTCAATTAATAATAGGAATAATATGTACAATGCCGAAAATGAGAAAAAATAAATATATATGTTGGTTTCGTGGATTAAGACCATTTACATTAATATATCATATCCCTCAATTAAATTTAATTTTTTCTTCAGTTTTAATGTCATTAAAAGAAATGATAAATGTATTTATATTACTTTTATTTATTTTCTTATCATATTCAATTCTAGCAGTTAATATTTGGAGTGGAATTTATTATAGAAGATGTAGAATTAATCCAATTCCAATAAATGGTTCTTTTGAAATAATTTCAAATTCAAAAACTTTATGTGGTGGATTAAATCAATGTAATAATTGTTATTCTATTTATGATTTTCATTTAAATGATACTTATTTTTTAACTCAAGATGTTAATTCTGAATTAAGAATTGATGAATTAAATTATGGTTATAGTACTTTTGATAATTTTATTAAAGCTTTTTTAACTATTTATAATTGTATGACACTTAATGGATGGAGTAAAATTATGTATATGGTTCAAAATGGTTATTCTTATTCTGGAAGTACTATTTTTTTTGTTTCTTTAGTTATTATTCTTAATTATTTAGTTTTAAATTTTACTATTGCTATTTTAATGGATAATATTGAAAAAAATATGAATAAAGATAATAATTGTAAAATTAAGATTAAATTAATTGATTTTGAAGCAGAAGGAAATAAAATTTTATTAAATGAAACATATAATTTTATCAATAATTTTAAATATTTTTTTAAATTCATTAGATCATTTAAATTATTTAAACATGTTATACCAAAATATGTTCATCATTCACAATATAAAATTACTTATTATTGTTATATAATATCACAACAACCAATTTGGGATTATATAACATATATAATTATAATTATTAATATAATTTTATTATCAAATATAAATGATATGCATTCAGAATTAAAATTAATAATTGATCATTTTATAATAATTATATTTGGACTTGATTGTACTTTAAAATTATTTGGAATGGGATTTAAAAATTATTTTACAGAAACATCAAATTTATTTGATTTAATTACTGCAATTGTAGTAATAATTGAATTTATTATAACAAGAACAACAGTTTTATCTGTAATTTATCTTTTAAAAACATTAAATATTATAAAAGGATTAAAAGATTTTAAACAATTTAATGTAATGATAGAATTATTAAGTAAAACAATACAAAATATATTATTATTCTTTTTACTCATTTTTTTATTAGTTTATGTTTTTGCTATAATTGGTATAACATTATTTAAAGGAGTTTTTGATGATACAAAAACAGAAATTCCTTCTAAAAATTTTGAATCAATAATAAATTCATTAAAAGAAGTTTTTAGTTTATTAATAGGAGATGATTGGTATATTGATATGATTATTTTTTTAAATTTAAATAAAATAAATAATATCGCAGTTTATATTTATTTTATTTTTACTAATATTTTTTTAAGTCTTTTAATAATGAATTTAGTAATTGCTTTTTTAGTATATCATTATGATGTATCAAGAAAAAAACAAAGATTTGAAGAATTATCTGAAATAATAAGAAATGGAGAAAAATCAATTGGTTTAAAAAGATCAGGTTCATTTTCATTTACAATGAAAAAAATAAGAGTAAGAGAAATGGTAGAAAATAAATTTTTAAATTTTTTAGAGGATATACAAGATGATAGTTCATTTGATAATAGTAATTTAATAAATAATGATATTGAATTACTTAATAAATCAGATTTATTTGATTATAAAATTGAAAATGATATTTTTGGTGAAAAAAATGGAGTACATAAATTTAAACATGATATTAATACAGATAAAATTATTAGTAAAGATGATTTTGGTTTTGGAATAATAATGAAAAAATTAAAAAAAGAAAAAGCAATTCAAATATTTAATGAACAAATACAAAAAAGAGAAAAAAATAAAAAAAAAAATAACTTATCAACATTTAATATAAGTTCAATGAATAAAAATACATCAGAAGTAATTTTTAACATAAAAGAAGAAAAAACAAAAAGAGAAAGTACAAAAGATTTAATAACAAATAATTTTTTTACAAAAAAAAAAGGAATTCATGAATTTAAAATTGTAATAGGTGAACAAGAAAATGAATCAAAAAATTTAGATCAAATGTTTCTTAATGCAGGAGTAGAAAAAGATATTTTATTAAATTTAATAAATAAACAATCAGGAAGAAGTTTTGTTTGTCCTTCTGATAATATTACAAAAGATTTTAAATCAACTTCATTAATTGGAAATGATGAGAAAGAAACTACAAAAAGAAGAAGAACAAGTACTTTTCAAAAAGCTCAAACTTTTTTTAATCATTATTTTAAAAAAAATGATAAATTAAAAAATATTAAAAATGAAGATAAACAAATAATAAGAAATAAAAGTTCTTCTCAAATTATTCCAACTTTACATATTAATCAAACTACTATTACAAATAGAAAATTTAAAAATTATAATATTGAAAAAACAAAATCAAATTCTAAATTTATTTCTCTTATTACTAATACACATAAAATTAAAAATACAATTAGGAGAATTGTTTTTATTAATAATAAAATTTTTAATTTTATTAAAAATAATAGATTTTCAATTTTAGATATTGAAAAAATTAAAAGTTCAAAATTTTATAATTATATTTCTCAATCTAGTTTATTTATTTTTCATAGAAATTCAAAAATAAGGAAATTTTGTATTGTTTTAATTGAATTAAAAACATTTAGATATTTTTTTGTATCATTAACTGCAATTTCATCTATTTTTTTAATGTTAAATACACCTTATTTAAATCCTCGTTCAAAATTAAAAACTTTTTTTTATTATTCAGAAGGATTTTTTATATATTTATTTTTGGCAGAAACAATAATAAAAATAATAGCAAATGGTTTAATTTTAAAAGATGATATTGGAAAAATCCAAAAATTAACTGTAAATAGATTACTTGAAATTAGTGATTCATCATCAGAACATTTTTCAAATAGTTCAAGTCAATTAATGTTATCAAAAAAAACATCAAATTTACTATTTAAAAGATTAACAAAATCAATTGAAAATTCACCTCCTAGTTTAAATAATAATAAAAATGAAAATAATAATGAAATGAATAAAAATCAAATTTCAGAAAATGAAATTAAAAATGATGATGAATCTGTTATTTCATCAAATAGTAGAATAAGTCAAAAAAGTATTTATAGTTCATCATCTTCATGTAAAAAAAGTTTAAATAATTCATCAAATAATAATATTAAAAATTCAAATATGAAAAAATTATTAAGAAAACGTTCATCATTAAGCAATTTTCAAAAAATAAATTCAATAATGAAAAAAGAAAATGACAATAACAAAATAACAGTACCATATCTTCATAGTATAATAAATTCAATAGATTTAATCGCTTTAATAATTCACTTTTATTTATTTATAAAAATAAAAAAAGATTATAAAAAAAAAAAAATAAGATATAAATATAAAGGAATATTTAATTTATTATGTCTTCGTCCATTAAGAATGATATCAGATTTCACAAGTTTACGTCAAATGTTTATAGTCTTAATTTTATCAATCCCATCAGTATTATATGTTTTATTAATAACATTAATAATATTTTTCATATATGCAATTGTAGGAATAAATTATTTTAAAGGTTTATTAGGAAATTGTTCAAATGAAAATTATAAAACTAAAAAAATTTGTGAAAAAAATAATTTTTTATGGATACCTCAAGAAGAAAATTTTGATACAATATCATCAAGTATTTTAACATTATATGAATTAGCAACTACTTCAGGTTGGTATGAAATAATGGATGATATTGATTATAAAACAAATAATTTATCTGTTATTTATTTTGTCTCTTTTATGATTATTGGAAGTATTTTTATGATGAATTTTAGTGTTACTTGTGTTATTGATACTTTCGTTGCTTTAAGAGAAAAAATGGAAGGTGATGCTTTTTTAACTAGTAATCAAAAAGAATGGGTTAAGGCTGTTAAAATGTTTATGAAATTTAAACCTGTTCCTACTGTTAATGTTAATTCAAATAAAATTAAAAAAATTAGGAAAATTTGTTATAATATTGCTATTAATAAATTTTTTATTAAATTTATTAATTGTATGATTATTTTGAATATTATAATTATGTGTTTTTCTCATTTAGGACAGACAGATGTTTTTACTGATATACAAACTGAAATTTTTAATTTTTCAACAATTATTTTTATATCTGAAATGATTATAAAATTAATAGCATATAAATCATTATTTTTTATAGATTCAATGAATATATTTGATTTCATTGTTGTAATATGTTCAAGTATCTCAGTAATATTTTCAATAATAAATAATTACTTCAAAGGAAAAAAACACTTTAACTATTATAGCGCAATTCCAGGATTAGAAAAAGGAATTAGAGTATTAAGAGTATTTCGTTTAATAAATTTAAATTCAGCAATAAAAAACTATTTAAAAATATTATTATTCATAATGCCTCAATTTTTAAACATTTTCACCTTATTATTAATGTTCATAGTAATATTTATAATATTAGGAATAAATTTATTTAGTACAATAAAATATGGACAAATAATAAACGATAATGTAAACTTTAAAGATATACTCTCATCAATGACAACATTAATAAGAGTTTTAACAGGAGATCAATGGAATGATATTATGCATGAATTAGCAATAAATCAAGTAAATTGTACAAATGAAGAACAAACATATGAAGATTTAACATTAAATGGTCCTAATGGATGTGGAACTTGGAGTTCATATCCTTATTTTATTTTTTTTATGATATTAAATTCTACAATTATTATAAATATGTTTATTGCTGTTATTGTTGGTACTTTCATGGAAGAAAATGTAGATTCAAATGGTAATGAAATTTCAACAAGAGAAATTGAAGAATTTTATAATTTATGGAGTAAATATGATCCTAATATTAAATATTCTATTGATATTAATAGATTTATTTTATTTATGACTGAATTAAAATTTCCAATGGGATTACAAGGAGATAGATTATTTGATAATGATATTAATAAACATAAATTGAAAGGAAAAATTTATTTTAGTCCTGATAAAAAAACTGTTATTGATGAAGAACAAGTTTCTATTATTTCTGAGAAATTAGGGATTAAAATTAATAAAAATGGAGAAATTCATATTTTAGATGTTATTAAATTAGTTAATAAAAGATATATTATTGCTCAACAAGAAAATGATGAAGATTTACAAAGTTTGGAAAAGTATAGAAAAGAATTGAAATTGTTTGATATTAAACAAAAGAAAGTTGGGTTAAAATTAAAAGAAGAATTTACTAGATATCATAAAGGATATGAATTTTCAGATATAATGAAAAAAAATACTACAAAAAATCCAAATAGTGCTTCAAATTTAAATAAAAGTGCAATGTCTCCTGTTAGGATTAAAAAAGTTCCAACTGAACCAAATAGGCTTAAATTTAAAGATGAATGATATATTTTTTTTATAAGATTAAATATATATTTATTATAAATATAATATAAACTTTTCAATATATAAAATAAATTAAATAAAATAGTATCAATGGAAATTATAATATAATTTAATAATTTATAATGGTTATTATTTTTTAATTGAAATATTTAAAAAATTTTATTATTGAATCATTTTTTCTAATATAAAAATTTAAATATAATAATATCATTATAATATTTTTTTAATATTTTTTTAAATGATATTAATTATTAAATTATATTAAAAATTTATTTTAAATATTTAAGTAAATTCCAAATCAAAATAACTAAACAAAAAAACAATTAAGAGTCTATTATTTAAAATATTATTGTTACTTATTTTCCATATCATAAATTAAATCAATATTTAAAATAATATATTATTTTAAACAAAAATATTTGATTTTAATAACTTTGACTTTCTTTAAATTTTTTTTCAAAAAATTGTTTTATTTTCTTTTCATTTTTTTCAATTAAATTTAAAGATAATTCAAGATATTTAAAATATTTTTCATCAATTTCTTTAACTCCAGAAATAATTAAAATTTTAAAAAAACTAAACAAAATTTCTTTATTTTCTCTTAAAATAGAATAAGCAACCCAAATTTTATTTTTAAATTCCTTAAAAACTTTTCCACTTTCTAAAACACCCATAAAATCTTTATTAAAAACCATATTACAAACACTTTTCTCTAATTCATAATTTTCATTAATTCCAAATAAATTATTAAAATCAATATTAAATAATTCACCATTAAATTTAAGTCTAATATTATCATTATTCCTATCATTAATTCCCAAAACAAAATCACAAACTAAATAAGAAGAAACAGTGACTAAAAAATTTTTATAATATTCTTCAGATGGAATTTTACAAGTTACTTCTAACCAATTTTTAATAGGATTATCTTTTTTAAAAAAATGTATTTTTTTACTAACATGTGTCATAATAACACTTAATTTTTCAGTATTATTTAAAATTTCAATTAAACCTTGATTATAATCAGTTGTTATTACATTATATAAAGACATTTTTAATTGTAAATTATTATCAAACCATAAATTTCTTATTGAATTAAAAATTTGTAATATTATCATATCAAGTCTTAAATCTTTATTTGTATTTAATATAATGTCTATTTCTTCTGATAAAGGATCTGAATTGTTAAAAGTAAAATAAAAAGATTTTTCATTATTTTCTTTTATTTTACATTTTTCTGTTATTAAAAAATTTATTTTTTTTTTATAATCAAATGGAAGAGAAATTTCTCTATTTGATGCTTTTAATAATTCATTAAATGCATTTAAACTATCTTTAAATAATTGAATTTTTTCTTGTTTTGATAATTTTTTTTTATTCATTATATTAGTTAATTTTAATAAATTTTTCAAAAGAAAATCTTCATCAAAGAAAATTTTACATAAATCTTCTCCAATTTTATTTAAAAAAACATTTAAATATAAAGCAAATTTTTGTCTAAAAAATTTATTTTTCATTTCACTTCTCAAATACCAATAAAATTTATGTCCAATAGTAAAAGGATAATTAACAGAAATTTCAATTAAAAATTTTGCTAATTCATTATTAATTTCAAATTCATATTTTAAACCTTGAATTAATTGATATAAATATTGATTAATTTCTTCAATTGGTGCTTTTCTCAAACATTCAACTGCATAATTTCTAAGAGAATCATATGAAGAATATCCATTTAATAATTCCATTGCTTGAATTGTATTTAAATTCCTTTTTGATATTTCTATTAATTTTTCTAATTCTATTAAATGACGAGGTTCATTATAATTAAAACAAGAAATTAATCTTGATATTATTTTTGGATTTTCCATTAATTTAAATCTATTTGTCCATAAAACTTCTTTATCATAATTATTTAATTCTTCTGATGGAGTTTTTAATAAAATATCTTTTATTTTTTCATTATCACTTTGACTTACCATAATTGATTCAATATCAAGAGAATAATTTTGAATATGTAATACTTTATTTATTATATTGTTTGTAAATGATTCTATTTCAAAATAAATTTTAGATGGATTTTCATCAAATTGATTATCAATAAAACGAAAATATGAATCTTCATTTAATAGAGATTCATATAAATTTATAATATGTTGTCCTGTTCTTAATCTCTTACTATAATCAAATAAATTAAAATTACCCCAATATTTTGTTTCATTACTTATTATTTCTTTTATTCTATTATATTGAACATATTTAATTTCAAACATAATAGAACAATTATATGGGATAATATTATAATTATCAAAATATATTCTCTTATTAAATATTGGATTAACATCTTTTGAATATGTTTTCCATTTAATTATTTTAGGTTTATTAAATGGTTTTTTCCCACAAAATAATTGAATTTTAAATATTAAATAAGTTAAAAAATTACCATTATCACAATCAAATGAATTAAAAATTTTATTTAAATATGCTCCATTTAATAAAATACTAAAAGGTCTTTCAATATCTCTCATTGCAATATTTGAAGATATTATTTGAACCATCTTTTTAATATCAATTTCTTTATTTTCAATATATATATTTGGTTGATTTACTGTTTTTCTTTTTTTACTTCCCATTACTGAAGTTCCTTTTATAATTGTTGATTGAGTTAAATTATTTATCAAACTAAAACCAGTATTTAATTTTTCATTTATTAATTTTATATCATCATATTCATATTTATTATTTGAATTAATTACTGAATCACCAAAAATTGATATTTCATTATTCATTAAATTATCATTCTCATTATTATTTATTTCAATATTTTCATTATTAATATTTTGATATTTATTTTGTTCATTTATTTTAATTTCATTTAATAATATATCTATAAAATTATCTAAATCATCATTTTGTTTTTCATTTTCAATATTTTTAACTTGTTTATTAATTACATCATTATCATATTCATTTTTTAATTTTTCTGGATTAAAATTTACAAAATTAAATAAATTATCAATTGGTTTTTGATATTCAGAAATCATTTGATTATTACTTACAATAAATTCAGGATTATGAATTATTATATATTCTGCTTCTTTTCCTAATTTTACACATTCAATCAGATAATTATAATGTATTAAAGGTTCATTTAAATCAAAAATATAATCTGATAATGATTTAACTTTTAATATTTTTTTACTTGAATCAAATTTTAATTCTTTTTTCATTAATTCTACTCTTTTATTTGTACTTTCTATTAATTCTAATGCTGTTGTTTTTGTTGTTATTTTCATTTTTTTTGTGAATATATCTTTTTGATCTAATTCATTAATAACTAAATAAGTAATATTAACAAAAAAATCTTTTAAATCATCATCTGTTATTTCTTTTATTTTTTCTGGATAAATTTGAACTTTATCTTCAAAATATATTTTTCCATTTATAATTTTCTTTAATGATTTAATATTAATATCAAAACTATTCATTTCTATTAAAAAATTTAAACTTTCATTATCATGATAAAACCAATCATATTTTTCTTCATTTCCTATTAATGTATTTAAATTATATTTATTAAATTCATTATAATTTTTTTTATTTTTATCATAATAATCACTTATTTCAGGATGAGTATTTAATAAATTTATTGTATTAGTTCTTGGTAAATAAAGAGAATAAAAAGTAGAAAAATTAAAATTAGATTCTATAATATTTTTTATTAAATCATTTTTAATTTTATTTGGAGAATATGGAAAAGTTAAAGGAGTTCTATTATCTTTAAATAAAAAAAATGGATATGGGAAATCGTGAATCAAACCTTTTGAATATAAATCATCAATTTTAATATCAAAAGAAATTTTATTTTCATAATCTGTTTTAATTTGTCGATAAATACATAAATGTAAATCAAATAATATTAAATTCCTTGATGAATTAAAGATATAATTTTTATTTGGATAAAAATCAATAAATATTTTATGTTTTATTATTGCTTTTATTAAATCTTTAACTGTCCAATTAGATTCATAGTTAATAAATATTTGAGTATTATTTGGAAATTCTACACAACATATTTTTTTTCCTCCTTTTGATTCTTTCTCATTTATATTTTCTTCATTAGATTTAATATTTTTGTTTTCTTGATTTTCATTATTATTATTTATATTATTGTCTAGATTATTAATAATATTTTGGTTATTATCATTTTGATTATTATTATTATTATCTTCATTTTTATTATTATTATTTTGATTATTTTCATTTTGATTATTATTATTCTCTTCCATATTCAAATTTATAATAAAAAAATAATTAAATTTTAATTTATATTTTATTTATATTCATTTAAATTTATTGTTTTTGAATTTAAAATAATTCATTTAAAAATTGTGAAAATAAAAAAACTTTTTTACTACTACATCTTAAACTAATATATCTTAATATTGAAATTACTATTGATATAACAAAAGAATATATTATATGAGTTATTAACCCAATAATATAACTTTTAAATAAAGCACTTTGTGAATATTTATACAATGTACAAAAAATAATTATATAATACATAAATCCAATCATAAATAGGAATTGTAAAATAAAATAAATAAACAACCTAAATGTTATAATTTTTTCAAATTCTTTATAAACATTTACAATTTCTTTATTATTTTTAACTTCTTTCTTAATTAATTCCAAAGCATAAGAATAATTAATTAATTTAAACATATAATTACAAAATAAACTTCCAACTAAATCCGAAATAATAGATAAGCATTCATTAGTAATAAAAGATAATTGATTATTTCCACTTTTATATTTCTCAGTTAAGATAACATCACTAAATAATAAGGCATTTATTGAAAAATCAACAATAATACCAAATAAAAATGATGAGAATGTTATATAAAAAATTTCAAATTCATTTGGATAAAAAAATATTTTAATTAAACTTATTTTAGAAAAGAAAAATGAATATATAATAAACCATAAATTTCTTTTATCTTTATATTTGGCATCATAAAAATTCATTTCTTCATATTCAATTTCTTTTTCTTTTATTGTCTTTGGTTTAATGATTTCTTTTTGATTAAAATATATATCTTTTATTTTTTTTAAAAAATTTCTATCTGATGATATATTCTCAGACATATTATATAATTTTGTGGATGAACTAACAAATTTATTAATTGATTCATAATTAGAATTTTTTTGATTTAATATAATATTTTCATTTATTAAAAAATTTTTATTTTTTTTATTTTTTTTATCTGAATCTATACTTTTTTTTATTTGAAATGGATTAAATTTACTTTTTTTTTCCAAAATGGTCATATGATTTTTTGGTAATATAATATAATTATAAATCCTTGATTTTAATATATTTATTGTTTTCCAAAAATGTAAAAATGAAAATATATTCATGCAAATAAAAACTGAAAAATATAATATAAATCCATAATTTTTGTTATAAGATTTTTTATCAATAACATATTGATAACAAATAACAATTTTATAATTAATATTATTATTAATAAATTGAATAATCCAATTTTTATTATTTTTATAAAATTCATCAGTATTATTATTATTTAAAATTGTATTACACTCACAATTTACTCTAACAGTATCAAAATCAACTCCTTTATATTCACATCCTTCATCACAAAAATCAACATCAATTAAAATATCTTTTCTTCTTTCAGAAATAGGAATATCAGTATTTTTATTTACATCATTATTTGTACAAAAATTATTAAAATATTCATCTTTTTTATTATATATATCTATTCCATTTCTTAATAAATTTTTTGCTTCTTCAAATCTTAAATTATCTGTATTTTGGATTATTGGTGTCATTTTTACTGGTATATTTTCACATTTTTTTAAATCTAATTTATTTCCATTTGTATCATAGATTTCATATTGTACTTTTTTTGTTAATTTTCCTTCTATTTTTTTTTCTATTATTTTTATTATTAATTGTTCTATTTTGTATTTTTGTTTTAATATGTGCTCACATTCACCTATATCAATATATGTGACTTTTGGATTTGATGATGGATATTTTTCAATAAAAATATCTATATCTTGAGATTTTATTTCTTTTGAGTTTTCTTCTTCTTTATTAATATTTTCTTCTTCAATAATTAAAATATTTTTTATTTCTTCTTTTAGATTTTCTTCAATATTTTCTTTATTATATTCTTCATTATATTCTTCAATATTTTCTTCAATATTTTCTTCATTATTTTCTTCAATATTTTCTTCTTCATAATTTTCTTCA
>Ga0256407_10009298_pt1 | contig 14101 bp, 9 predicted proteins | sample RumenRJG_04DNA_FD_193489 | JGI IMG/M metagenome (GOLD analysis project Ga0256407, IMG submission 193489) | Bovine rumen microbial communities from Lethbridge, Alberta, Canada - RJG_04 | ecosystem: Host-associated > Mammals > Digestive system > Stomach > Rumen | place: Canada: Alberta | collected... | reverse complement strand
AGTGGCGTGACGTATGTGCAGGTGGCTTCTACCGAAGAAGCCGTAGGTCCTGTAGCGACTGTCTTTTATGGAGAGCCCTCGCTAAAACTGAAACTGGTTGGTGTGACAGGAACTAATGGCAAGACCACCATTGCCACCTTATTATATAATATGTTCCGCCAGTTTGGTCATAAATGTGGACTGCTCTCTACTGTGTGCAACTACATTGAAGGCGAGGCCATCCCTGCAGATCATACCACACCCGACCCCATTGAGCTGAACCGTCTGCTCCACCAGATGGTAGAGGCCGGTTGTGAATATGCTTTTATGGAATGTTCCAGTCATGCCATTGCCCAGAAACGCATTGGCGGACTGAAGTTTGCCGGTGGTCTGTTTACTAACCTGACACGTGACCACCTGGACTATCATAAGACCTTCGAGAACTACCGCGATGCCAAGAAAGCCTTCTTCGACAACCTGCCGAAGGATGCCTTCGCCATTACCAATGCCGATGACAAGAACGGCAGTGTGATGGTACAGAATACAAAAGCACAGGTAAAGACCTATTCTACACGAACCATGGCTGACTTCCGTGCCCGTCTGATTGAATGTCACTTTGAAGGTATGTATCTGGAAATCAACGGTCTTGAAGTTGGTGTCCAGTTCATTGGCAAGTTTAATGTGAGCAACCTGTTGGCAGTCTATGGTGCTGCCATCATGTTGGGCAAGAAGCCAGAAGACGTACTCGTCATTCTGAGCACGTTGAAGAGTGTAGCAGGGAGACTGGAACCTATCCGTTCACAAGAGGGTGTTACCGCTATTGTGGACTATGCCCACACCCCCGACGCTCTGGAGAATGTGCTGAACGCCATCCGTGAGGTGTTGGAGGGCAAGCAAGGCAAGGTCATCACCGTCTGTGGAGCTGGCGGCAACCGTGACAAAGGTAAGCGTCCGCTGATGGCACAGGAAGCTGTGAAACAGAGCGACCGTGTCATCATCACCTCTGACAACCCCCGTAATGAGGAGCCACAAGACATCATCAACGATATGTTGGCAGGTCTTACCCCTCAGCAGATGAAAAAAGTGCTCTCTATTGTCGACCGAAAGGAAGCTATCCGCACTGCCTGCATGATGGCCGAAAAGGGTGATGTCATTCTCATTGCCGGAAAAGGTCATGAAGACTATCAGGAAATCAAAGGGGTCAAACACCACTTTGATGACCGCGAGATTGTGAGAGAGATTTTTGGCGTAGCCTAAATAATAAATTGTAAATTGATCATATGCTATATTACATTTTCAGATTCTTAGAGCAATATCATATTCCCGGAGCACATATCTGGTCGTATATCTCGTTCCGTTCATTGCTCGCCCTCATCCTGTCACTGATTATCTCAGCATGGTTTGGTGAGTACTTCATTAAATGGATGAAGCGCCGTAATATCTCTGAGACAGCTCGTGATGTCAGCATAGACCCCTTTGGTATAGAGAAGAAAGGCGTGCCCACCATGGGTGGTATCATTATTATCGTATCCATCCTTATACCCGTACTGCTGTTAGGTCGTATGCGTAACATCTACCTGTTGTTGATGATTGTGACTACGTTATGGTTGGGATTCCTGGGCTTTATGGACGATTATATCAAGATTTTCAAGAAAAACAAGGAAGGATTAAAAGGACTCTATAAAATTATCGGTCAAGTAAGTATCGGTTTCATCGTAGGCTTCACCCTATGGCTGAGTCCCGATGCAGTGGTACGCGAGAATATCACTGAAACCCAACAGAATCAGAATATCGTGATTAAGCACAAGACGGAGCCCGTCAAGTCGCTACAAACCACTATTCCATTTATCAAGAACCACAACCTGAACTACTCCTCCATCATGTCGTTCTGTGGCAAGTACAAGGTAGCAGCCGGTTGGATTCTGTTCGTCATCATGACCATTATCGTTGTTACGGCTGTATCGAATGGCGCCAACCTCAACGACGGTATGGATGGTATGTGTGCTGGTAATTCGGCTGTCATCGGAGTGGCATTGCTGATATTTGCCTACGTATCCTCTCACATCGTCTTTGCCGCCTATTTTGACATCATGTATATTCCTGGTTCACAGGAACTTGTTGTGTTCCTGAGTGCCTTTATCGGAGCCATGATTGGTTTTCTATGGTATAATGCCTATCCTGCCCAGGTGTTTATGGGTGACACCGGTTCACTGACCATTGGAGGTATTATCGGTGTTTGTGCCATCATTATCCATAAGGAACTGATGCTACCCCTCCTTTGTGGTATCTTCTTCATTGAGAGTCTTAGCGTCATCATCCAGACCCAATGGTTTAAGTTCCAGAAACGCAAAGGCAAGCGTGTGCGTGTATTCCGTGCCACACCTATTCATGATACCTTCCGTCGCCTGGACTCACAGCTGGATGCTACCAGTACTTATATTCTCAAGGGATGGCCTCATCGTCCGTTCCATGAGTCAAAGATAACGATCCGTTTCTGGATTACCACCATTATATTAGCTGCATTAACAATTATCACCTTAAAGGTTCGATAAGAAGATTATAAAATTCAAATAAATTGTAAATGAGTAGGATTGTCATTTTAGGAGCAGGCGAGAGTGGCGCAGGTGCCGCCGTCTTAGCCAAGAAAAAAGGTTTCGAGGTCTTCGTCAGTGACATGTCGAAGATTAACGACAAGTATAAGAAAATGATGGACGACCATCAGATAGAATGGGAAGAAGGTCAGCATACCGAAGAGAAGATTCTGAATGCCGACGAGATTATCAAGAGTCCTGGTATTCCTGATACAGCCCCCATGATTGTCAAAATCAAGGAGAAGGGTATCCATATCATCAGCGAAATAGAATTCGCTGGTCGTTACACCCATTCAAAGATGATTTGTATCACAGGATCAAATGGTAAGACGACTACCACGAGTCTTATCTATCATATCTTTAAAAAAGCCGGCTATGATGCCGGACTGGCTGGTAATATTGGAAACTCGCTGGCTTTGCAGGTTGCCGAAGATCCCCATGAATACTATATCATCGAACTGAGTTCCTTCCAGTTGGACAATATGTACGACTTCCGTGCCAACATTGCCATCTTGCTGAATATCACGCCCGACCATCTGGACCGATACGATTTCAAGATGCAGAACTATGTTGACTCCAAGATGCGTATCATCCAGAACCAGACTCCTCAGGATGCCTTCATCTACTGGAATGATGACCCCATCATCAAAAAGGAGTTGGAGAAATACAATATCCAGGCTATCCAGTTCCCCTTCTCCGAACTAAAGGAAAAAGGGTCCATCGGTTATATTGAAGAAGGAAAGTATCAGATTGAGAAGCCGGAGCCATTCAACATGGAACAAGAATCACTTAGTCTGACTGGTAAGCATAATATCTATAACTCGCTGGCAGCGGGTATAGCCACTAATATCGCAGGTATTCAGAAGGATGTCATCCGCCAGTCGCTCAGTGATTTCCCTGGTGTAGAGCATCGTTTGGAAAAAGTTTGTACCGTGCGTGGTGTGCAATATGTCAACGATTCAAAGGCCACCAATGTAGATGCCTGCTGGTATGCTTTGGAATCTATGAAGACCAAGACTATTCTCATCATTGGCGGTAAGGACAAGGGTAACGATTACGAGCCTATCAAACCACTCATTAAAGAGAAATGCGCTGGACTGGTCTACCTCGGTGCTGATAACCAGAAGTTGCATGACAATTTCGACACGCTGGGCATTCCTGTTCGCGACACCCACTCGATGAAAGATTGTGTCCAGGCCTGCTATGAGATGGCAGAGCCAGGCATGACCGTATTACTATCACCGTGCTGTGCCAGCTTCGACCTCTTTAAAAACATGGAAGACCGTGGTGAGCAGTTCAAGGAATTAGTAAGAAATCTCTAGACTAGTATGACTAGTAAAGCTAGTATAACTAGATAAAAGTTACTATGAACAAAAGAATAGGCAATATCTTCAAGGGCGACAGAGTCATCTGGATGGTGTTCTTCTTCCTCTGTATGATCAGTCTCGTGGAGGTTTTCTCGGCTTCCAGCGGACTGACTTACAAGAGTCAGAACTACATTGGTCCTATCGTTTACCATGCCGGCACCATTATCGCTGGTGTTATTGTCGCCATTGTCACGCTCAATATCCCTTGTCGCTATTTCAAGCTCCTGACCCCATTCCTCATGCTTATCTCGCTGATTACCTTGTTATGGGTGCTCTTGGCAGGTACCAAGGTGGGTGACGCTGGTCGTTGGATTAACCTGTTCGGCTTAACTTTCCAACCCTCTGAGATAGCCAAGGGTACCGTGGTGCTCATTGTTGCACAGATATTAGCCGCCATGCAGCGCGACAACGGAGCAGACCGCAACGCATTCAAGTGGATTATGTGGATAACTATCCCTGCCTGTCTCCTTATCGGCTTGGAGAACCTGTCCACCTCAGCGATGCTCTTTGCAGTGGTATTCTTAATGATGTTCATCGGACTGGTCCCACTACGCCAGTTGGGCAAATTGGCAGGCACCATTATCCTGTTGGGTGTCTTTGCTCTCTCCATGGTCATGCTTGTAGGTCACGACACTACGGAGGACAATAAGGAATTGACAAAGGTGGAACAAACAGAACAACCTAAAGAGAAGAATGCCATAGAAAAGATATTCCACCGTGCCGACACCTGGAAAAGTCGTATCATGAAGTTCGGTAAGCCCAAGCCAACCCCACAGGAGTATGACCTGGACAAGGATGCACAGGTGGCACATGCCAATATTGCCATCGTGTCGAGTGGAGTAATTGGTAAAGGGCCGGGGAAAAGCACAGAGCGCGACTTCCTGTCGCAGGCCTTCTCTGACTTTATCTATGCCATCATCATTGAAGAGTTGGGTATCATAGGAGCCTTTTTCGTGGTCTTCCTCTACATTATCCTCCTCTATCGGTGTGCCCGCATAGCTAGTCGTTGCGAAAATAACTTCCCTGCCTTCTTGGCTATGGGCTTAGGACTATTACTTGTCATTCAAGCCACTTTTAATATGATGGTTGCTGTTGGACTGGCTCCTGTTACTGGTCAGCCCTTGCCACTCATCTCCAAAGGTGGCACCTCGACCATTATCAATTGTGCCTATATAGGTGCCATTTTGAGTGTCAGTCGATCAGCAAAAATGAGGAGAGACGAAAATATCGGCTAAAATATGCGAAGAAAAGAAATTTAATTCGTAATTTTGCAAGGTTATAAAATAATAAGGTATACATGAGTGAGTTAAGAGTGATTATCAGTGGTGGCGGAACGGGTGGCCACATCTTCCCCGCTGTATCGATAGCCAATGCCGTCAAGGCGCTACGTCCTGATGCCAAAATCCTTTTCGTAGGTGCGTTAGGTCGTATGGAGATGCAGCGTGTTCCTGCTGCGGGCTATGAGATAATAGGTCTCCCCATTCAAGGTTTTGACCGCAAGAATCTGCTGAAGAACTTCAAGGTACTCTACAAGATATGGAAGAGCCAGCGCATGGCCAAGAAGATTATCAAGGACTTCCGTCCGCAGGTAGCTGTCGGTGTCGGAGGCTATGCCAGTGGTCCTACGCTCAATATGGCAGCAGCCAAAGGTATTCCTTGCCTGTTGCAGGAACAGAACTCCTATGCAGGTGTCACCAACAAGTTGCTGGCCAAGAAAGCCGCCAAGATTTGTGTCGCTTATGAGGGCATGGAACGCTTCTTCCCTGCAGAGAAAATCATGATGACAGGCAATCCCGTTCGTCAGCAGTTACTTGATACCACCATAACCCATGAGGATGCTGTACGTTCCTTTGGCTTTGACCCCACTAAAAAGGTAGTCCTTATTGTCGGTGGCAGCCTGGGTGCCCGCACGTTGAACGAAAGCGTTTTGCAACATCTAGACCAGATTCGCAAGAGTGATGTGCAGTTTATCTGGCAGACAGGAAAATTCTATAGTGCTGAAATCAGTGAACGACTGAAAGGACAGGATATCCCCAACCTCACCGTTACCGATTTCATCAGTGACATGGGTGTAGCCTATAAGGCTGCTGACTTAGTTGTCAGTCGTGCCGGTGCCGGTTCCATCAGCGAATTCTGTCTGTTGGGCAAACCAGTTATCTTGGTTCCTTCGCCCAATGTGGCTGAGGATCACCAGACGAAGAATGCCATGGCACTGGTCAACAAAGCGGCTGCCCTTTATGTAAAGGACGCAGAAGCAGATAAGATCTTATTACCTCTGGCCATTGATACTGCCAAGGATGATGCCAAGCTACAGAGTCTTCACGAGAATATTCTGAAGATGGCACTGCCCGACTCTGCAGACATGATAGCCAAAGAAGTCATCAAGTTAAGTAAATAGAAAATGGAAATTAAAGATATCAAAGCAGTATATTTCGTAGGCGCCGGTGGCATTGGCATGAGCGCCATCGCCCGTTATTTCATCAAGAAAGGTCTTGTGGTGGCTGGCTATGACAAGACGCCAAGTACCCTTACCCAGCAGTTAGAGAAAGAGGGTATGCTCATCCATTATACAGAGGATGTTGATGCCATTCCGAATGCCTGCAAACAGCCAGCATCCTGTTTGGTGATTTATACCCCTGCCATTCCTGAGAATCATCAGGAGATGCAGTATTTCCGCGCCAATGGCTTTGAAATCCAGAAGCGTGCTCAGGTGTTAGGCACACTGACCCGTGAACACAAGGGACTCTGCGTAGCCGGTACTCATGGAAAGACTACGACTTCCACCATGTGCGCCCATATCATGCACCAGAGTCATTTGGATTGTAACGCATTCCTGGGTGGTATTTCCAAAAACTACGGCACCAACTATATACTCTCTGAGTCCGACTTTGTCGTCATCGAAGCCGATGAGTTCGACCGTTCTTTCCACTGGTTGTCACCCTATATGACCGTGATTACCAGCACCGACCCAGACCATCTGGACATCTACGGTACCAAGGAGGCCTATCTGGAGAGTTTCCGTCATTATAGTGAACTCATCCAACCAGGAGGGGCTCTCATCATCCATCGTGGACTGGAGATGAAAGAAAACATCCCTGCTGGCGTGCGCCGTTACGACTACGCACTCAATGAGGGCGATTTCCACGCCGAGAATATCCGTATTGAGAATGGTGAGATTACCTTTGACTTTATTTCACCTATTGAGTCGATAAGGAATGTAGAGTTAGGGCAACCCGTACCCATTAATATAGAGAATGGTGTTGCCGCTATGGCTATGGCCCAGTTGGCGGGATGTACTGCTGACGAGTTGCGTAATGGTTTGAAAACCTATGGAGGTGTAGACCGTCGTTTCGATTTCAAAATCAAAAACGACCGTTTGGTATTCCTCAGCGACTATGCCCACCACCCGAAAGAAATCTACCAGAGTGCCAAGAGCATCCGTGAGTTGTATAAGGACCGTAAGATTACGGCCATTTTCCAGCCACATCTCTATACCCGTACCCGCGATTTCTACAAGGATTTTGCTGATGCATTGAGTTTACTCGACGAGGTTATCCTCACTGAAATTTATCCTGCTCGCGAGTTACCCATTGAGGGAGTTACTTCTGAACTCATCTACAACAACCTGCGTCCAGGAATAGAGAAACAGATTATCAACAAGGCTGATGTGTTACAGTTCGTCAAGGAGCATTCTTTCGATGTGCTCATCGTATTGGGAGCCGGTGATCTTGACAATCAGGTGCCTGAAATTACAAAACTTTTAAATAGTAAATTGTAAATATAATGACGTTCAACTGGAAAAAAACCGCTATCGTACTCATTGACGCCCTTCTGGCTGTCTACCTTGTACTGGCCATCACGGCATTCAACAGCCCTGATGAGCTGAACAACACGTGCGATGAGGTGAACATACACATCCAGGACGGACTCGTCATGGGATTCCTAAACGCCAACGAGGTGAAAGGACAATTGCAGCGTGCCAAGATTTACCCCTTGGGTGATGTCATGGAGAATGTCAATACACGCAAGATTGAGGAGGCACTATTGCAGAATCCCTTTGTAGACCAGGCCCAATGCTATAAGACACAGACGGGTCGTGTTTACATCACATTGAGCCAGCGTATGCCTGTCATTCGTGTCAAGGCAGACAATGGCGAAGACTATTATGTCGACGAACATGGTGAAATAATGCCCTACACCCATTATGCCAACGAAATAGCAGTGGCCACGGGTGCTATCTCTAAGAAATATGCACAGAAGACACTTACCCGTGTGGGCAACTTCCTTGTTAACAACCCGTTGTGGCGTAGTCAGGTAGAACAGATCAACGTTCTTCCCGACGGAACCATCGAAATGGTGCCTCGCGTAGGCGATCATATCGTTTACCTCGGCAAGCCCTTCGACCTTGAACAGAAGTTCAGTCGTTTGGAGAAGTTCTATCGCTATGGACTCAGCGAGGCTGGTTGGAACAAATACTCTTATATCAGTCTGGAATTCAGAAACCAGATTATCTGTAAGAAACGTAACTTTAAGAAAACAGAAATTCAGTAATTCAAAAAATAAATATGGCGTCAAAGGATTTTATCGTAGCTATCGAACTGGGGTCATCCAAAATGACCGGTATTGCGGGTAAGAAGAACCTCGACGGAAGCATCCAAGTGTTGGCTTGCGTAAAGGAGAATTCTACTGCATGCATCCGTAAGGGTGTGGTTTACAACATCGACAAGACCGCCCAATGCTTGACCAGTATCGTCAACAAGTTGGAAAAACAACTCAAGACAACCATTACGCAGGTTTATGTCGGCGTCGGTGGTCAGTCTATTCGCTCTCTTCGCAATGTTATCACCAAGGAATTGTCCATCGAGACTCCTATCTCACAGGATATGGTGATTGAACTGATGGATGCTAACCGCAATATGAAATACCCTGATTTGGAGATTCTTGATGCTGCAGTACAGGAATACAGAGTGGACTCACAGTATCAACTCGACCCCGTAGGTATTCCTTGTACACGCTTTGAGGGTAACTTCCTCAACATCCTGCAGCGCAAGACGTTCTATAAGAACCTTAACAGCTGTTTTGAGACCGCCAATATCAACGTGGCAGAAATGTATCTTGCGCCGTTAGCCCTCGCTGACAGCGTACTTACTGAGGCAGAGCGTCGTTCGGGATGTGCACTTGTTGACTTAGGTGCAGACACCACTACCGTTAGTGTTTACTCTAAGAATATCCTTCGTCACATTGCCGTCATTCCCCTCGGCTCCAACAATATCACCAAAGACATCGCTTCCCTGCAGATGGAAGAGGCAGATGCTGAGAAGATGAAGTTGAAGTACGGCTGTGCCTATACTGAGAATGGCGATATTGACAACAACATGAAATACTCCATTGACCCCGAACGCCAAGTAGAAGTTCGCAAGTTCATTGAGATTGTCGAGGGTCGAGTGGAAGAAATCATTGCCAACGTATGGTGTCAGGTTCCTGAAGAATATTGTGACAAGCTTCTGGGTGGCATTGTGCTGACAGGTGGTGGTTCTAATATGGACAATATTGAGACCGCTTTCCGCAACTACACCCATGTAGATAAAATCCGCATTGCAAAGTTCGTCACTCAGACCATCACCTCCAACATCAACGAAATCAATGCCCGCAATGGTATGATGAATACCGTATTAGGCCTGCTTGCCAAGGGCGACATCAACTGTGCCGGCGAAGAGTTTGATCCTAACGGCAACCTCTTTGCTACTCCTAAACAAGTACAGGTTGATGCCGCTGCCGAACAACGTCGTGCCCGTCAGGCTACTGAGATTCCCGCTGGTGTTGTTCGTACTGCAGAGGAAATCAGACGCGCTGACGAGGAAGCCCGTCAGAGACGCGAGGAGGAAGAACGCATTGCTCGTGAGGAAGCTGAGAACAAAGCACGCGAGGAAGCTCGCAGGAAGAAAGAGAACTCTTTCTGGAATAAAGCGTTCAAGGGGCTTAGAGACTTCGGCAAAAAAATAGTCGAGGACGAAGAATAAATAGTAAATGGTAAATAGTCAAATTGTAAATATATGGATAATAACATATTGCTCGACTTCGGCGAGCCAGAAAGAGAGAAAAGCATCATCAAGGTGATTGGTGTAGGAGGCGGTGGCGGTAATGCCGTCAACCACATGTATCGCGAAGGCATCCACGATGTGTCCTTCGTGCTCTGCAACACCGACATTCAGGCACTTAACGACTCTCCCGTTCCTGTTCATCTGCAACTGGGAAAGGAAGGTCTTGGTGCAGGAAACCGTCCTGAGAAGGCCCGTCAGGCCGCTGAGGAAAGTCTCGAAGACATCAAGCAAGTATTGGACGATGGTACCCGCATGGCCTTTATCACAGCTGGTATGGGTGGTGGTACCGGTACGGGTGCAGCCCCCGTCATTGCACGTGTCTCTAAAGAGATGGGCATTCTGACTGTAGGTATCGTGACCATCCCCTTCCGCTTCGAGGGTGACCGTAAGATTGACCAGGCCCTCGACGGCGTGGAGGAGATGCAGAAGCATGTTGATGCTTTGTTGGTTATCAACAATGAACGCCTGCGTGAGATCTATCCCGAACTGACCGTTCTTGACGCCTTTGGTAAGGCTGACGACACGCTGTCTGTTGCTGCCAAGTCTATTGCTGAGATTATTACCGTTCACGGACTCATCAACCTTGACTTCAACGATGTGAAAACCGTGCTCAAAGATGGTGGTGTTGCCATCATGTCTACCGGTTTCGGTGAGGGCGAAGGTCGTGTGAAGAAGGCTATTGACGATGCACTGAACTCACCATTGCTCAATGAGAATGATGTGTTCAACTCCAAGAAAATCCTGCTCAGCATCTCGTTTGCCGGTTCAAAAGACGGTAAGGACTCGCTGATGATGGAAGAGATGAACGATGTCAACGACTTCATGGCGCGTTTTGGCAACGACTTCGAAATCAAATGGGGACTGGCTACTGACCCAGAGTTGGGCAAGAAGGTAAAGGTTACTATTTTGGCCACAGGCTTCGGTATCGACAGTGTTGACGGTATGACGAACCACCGTCAGCGTCATAATACCCAGGAGGAGGCTACCCGCATTGCTGAAGAGCAGGAGAAGGAAGCCCAGCGTCAGGACCGTCGTAGCCGCTTCTATGGCGACCCCGCCAATAGCAAGCGCTACAAGCGTCGTCCCCACATCTATCTGTTCCGTCCTGAGGACCTCGACAACGACGATGTCATCTCTGCCGTTGAACAGACACCCACCTACAAGCGTACCCGTGAAATACTGGACAGCATCTACCAGCAGGCCAGCGGTGGTGAGGACCCACAGGTTGCTAACGAGAAACCTGCAGAGCGTGAGGAACCCATTCAGGGCACCATCAAGTTCTCATAAACTATTTGGAAGATGTAATGTCTTGGATGACAAGGCTTGCCAGCGTCATACCAAAGACTGCAGTAATCTGTACGAGTGAGCCTTTCACCTCCCCGACTTGCTGAGGTGACTCATCGCTAAAGACACATTTGAATTTCCGCTTCGGGAAGCGTTGCTGCTTCTTGAAGCGGTTTCTTAATGCACGAGCCAAAGGGTCACCTTTTACTTTCCAGAATTCTGCCACCTGCACCCTTGTCGGGTCCAATTTCAAGGCTGCTCCCATGGACGAGAAAAACCTTGCCTTTATCTGACAAGCCTGTTCAATGAGTAAAGCCTTATCTTTCAGCGAGTCAATGGCATCAATGATGAAGTCATAGTCTTCCAGTCTGAAGCTGGGAGCACTTTCTTCATTAAACAGTATAGGTAACGCTGTAATGTCGGCATTAGGATTGATGGCAAGCAATCGCTCACGAAGGACATCCACCTTCACCTGTCCTACCGTTTGGGAGGTAGCCATCAGTTGTCGGTTGATGTTAGAAACATCCACCCGGTCAAAATCCACCAGTGTCAGATGCTGAATACCCGTACGTACCAAAGCCTCAGCACACCATGAGCCAACACCTCCGACACCGAAGATAATAACACGCTGGGCACCGATGCGCTTCATTGCATCAGTGCCCAGCAATTGTTCTGCACGTTGAAACATAAACTGAAACGTTTATTGTTTAACGGATATTGTACTTTTAAAAGTCCATCTTGTCGAGTTCATCAGAGAAGTCCTTTGGCTCGTTAGCGGGCTCATGATACTCCTCATTACGCTCACGACGCTCGCCACGCTCAGGACGGGGACGACGCTCACCACGCTCGTTATGGTCTGGGCGCTGACGGCGCTCGCCACGCTCTGGACGCTCACGACGACGCTGTTGTGGCTCTACATAACCCTCTGGCTTCTCAACGAGAACACGGTGAGAGAGCTTGAACTTACCAGTCTTAGGATCGATTTCGAGCAACTTGACGGTAATCTTGTCACCCTCCTTGATGCCAGCCTCCTCGACAGTCTCGAGGCGCTTCCAGTCAATCTCAGAGATGTGCAGCAGACCGTCCTTGCCAGGCATGAACTCTACGAAGCAACCATAAGGCATGATACTGCGAACGGTACCCTCGTAAACCTCGCCGACTTCAGGGATAGCAACGATAGCCTTGATCTTTGCGATGGCGGCATCGATAACCTCCTTGTTAGGACCGCTGACCTGAATCTTGCCAACGCCATCTTCCTCGTCGATGGTGATGGTAGCGCCGGTATCTTCCTGCATCTGCTGGATAATCTTACCACCAGGGCCAATGACTGCACCAATGAACTCCTTAGGAATCTCGAAGGCCTCGATGCGAGGTACATGGGGTTTCAACTCAGGACGTGGCTCAGCGATGGTATCGGTGATGCACTTCAGGATGTGCTCACGACCAGCCTTAGCCTGCATCAGAGCCTTCTCCAGAATATCGAACGACAGACCGTCGCACTTGATATCCATCTGGGTAGCGGTCAGACCATCCTTTGTACCAGTGGTCTTGAAGTCCATATCACCCAAGTGGTCCTCGTCGCCAAGGATATCGCTCAAAACAGCGTACTTATCTTCTCCAGGGTTCTTAATCAGACCCATAGCGATACCTGAAACTGGCTTCTTCATGGGAACACCAGCGTCCATCAGAGCCAGTGTACCAGCGCAGACGGTAGCCATTGATGAAGAACCGTTAGACTCCATAATCTGAGATACTACACGAACAGTGTAGGGGAAGTCAGCAGGAATCATCTCCTTCAGACCGCGCCATGCAAGGTGACCGTGACCAATCTCACGACGACCTACGCCACGTGAAGCCTTAGCCTCACCGGTACAGAAGGGAGGGAAGTTATAGTGTAGCAGGAAACGCTGATAGCTCTTATCGAGTACATCGTCAACCAGTTTCTCGTCGAGCTTGGTTCCCAAGGTAACAGTGGTCAGTGACTGTGTCTCACCACGGGTGAAGATAGAGCTTCCATGAGGCATGGGCAGTGGAGAAACCTCGCACCAGATGGGACGGATCTCGTCAGTCTTACGACCATCGAGACGGATACCCTCGTCGAGGATACAACGGCGCATAGCGTCGCGCTCTACATCGTGGTAGTAGCGGTCCATCATAGCATATTTCTCTTCCAGATCGTCCTCGGTCATGTCAGCATGCTCAGCAGCATACTTCTCCTTGAAGTCAGCCAGGATCTTCTCGAAGGCCTCAGCACGGGCGTGCTTCTCGAGAGCCTGCTTGGTAACGTCGTAAGCGGGCTGATAAAGCTCCTTGTTCATACGCTCACGCAGTTCCTCATCGTTCACCTCGTGGTCGTACTCGCGCTTCACATCCTTGCCGAGCTCCTTGCTCAGCTCAGCCTGCAGCTCACACATGGGTTTGATAGCATCCATGGCAGCCTTCAAGGCACCAAGCAGATCCTGCTCTGATACTTCCTTCATCTCACCTTCTACCATCATGATGTTCTCAGCCGAAGCACCAACCATAATGTCCATATCGGCCTCCTTCATCTGCTCGAAGGTAGGATCGATAACGTACTCGCCATTGATACGGGCTACGCGCACCTCAGAAATGGGGCACTCGAAGGGGATATCTGAACATGCCAGCGCTGCAGATGCTGCAAAACCTGCCAAAGCATCGGGCTGGTCAACACCATCGGCGCTGAACAGCATTACGTTGACATAAACTTCTGCGTGATAGTTAGAGGGGAACAGCGGACGGAGCACACGGTCAACCAGAC
>Ga0256407_10009296_pt1 | contig 14105 bp, 10 predicted proteins | sample RumenRJG_04DNA_FD_193489 | JGI IMG/M metagenome (GOLD analysis project Ga0256407, IMG submission 193489) | Bovine rumen microbial communities from Lethbridge, Alberta, Canada - RJG_04 | ecosystem: Host-associated > Mammals > Digestive system > Stomach > Rumen | place: Canada: Alberta... | reverse complement strand
GCAGAGGGCAGTAAAGAATATGATGTTTTTCCTAATCATGCGACAAAGATAAGCAGAAAATTATAAAACAGGAAGGATTTTTAGGATAAATCGCAAAAAAAATCCAACAGCACGACCTCAATCACTCCTGTTGGATTCTTTTTTTCTTCTTTGTGTTTTCTCTAAGTAACATCTCTAAGTAACATTAGTAATGATTACTTCATACGTCTCAGTACCTTTTTATAATATCTTTCGGTAGCGCGTAGACTGTAGTTGGGTCCACCGTTCCACAAACGAATCGCTTTCTCAATGTCGTTAGATGGATTGTACTTTGACTGAATCAGAAGGAACATCTCCTTTGACTTGGCCACATCAAATCTGTCTGCCAGGGTGTAGCGCTTCTCGCTACCACGTGTCTTCAGAATGTAGTTGCATTCACGTACGGCAACAGGGGTAATCTGCATGGCACCCACTGACTGTCCGCCCACGGCTTTGGGATTTCCTTCACTTTCTACCAGAATGATGGCCTCTATCACAGATGACCAGTCAAACGGCCCTGATTTTACCGCTTTGTTTTTCGCCCCAGCGCCGAGGGGCAACAAAGTTAGAATCGATAAGCTCAGGCATAGTTGCTTCGCTATTCTCATCATGGTTAGTATGTGTTTGGAGGGCTTTGCCAAGGCCCTTGATGAAACATTCGTCCTTGTCTCGTCACGAGACGTTGATGGGGACGTTTACCATTTTCTTTGTTTGCAAATGTAGGAAATAATTCGTAATATTCCTAATAGCGAAACCTGATTTTATATTTATTTAAGTTAAATTCGTGACTTTCGTCAATTGTATTCTAATTTTCGTCGTTAGAAAATGGGTGTTTCTTAGTCTATGTCCACAACGGTGATGCCGGCACCGCCAAACTGTACGTGTTCGTCGCGGAAATGACTCACATTGGGGATAGTACGGAGGTACTGGCGGATGAGCTGGCGCAGTACGCCGGTGCCCGTGCCGTGGAGGATACGCACGCGCGACATACCTATTAATATAGCATCGTCGATGAAGTGCATCACGGCATCTATGGCCTCGTCGCCACGCATGCCGCGCACGTCGATATCCTGATGGAAATTCTGCTTGCGGTCTTCCATGGTGGCACGCGTCATCTTCGAGGTCAGGATAGCCAGACCGGCATGTTTGTTGGCTGCGGAGGTGTCCTCGCTCTTCACCTTACCCTTGTCGCATCTCTCCAGCTGTTCGGCCTTCATCTTCGTGCGCACATCGCCAAAGATAACGGTGATCTGCTTGCCTTGGATGTTTTCCACTGTACCAATGGTGTTGAGACCTTTGATACGCACGGTGTCACCTTTCTGGAGGGGACGGTTGAGGTCGTTGGCGCTGTTGCGTTCAGCACCGAAGGTCTGTTGGCGCTTGTCGCTCTCCTCCTTCTTCTGTGCTTTCTCGGCCTTGCGCTGCGCCTTGCGTGCCTTGCGTTCTTCCATCTGGCGAAGTTTCCTGGCAAAGTCTTCCTCGCTCATCAGTCCGCGGGTGTCGTCGCTCTGCACCTGCTGACGGAATTCCTGCAGTTCTTCGCGAATCTCGCGGGTACGCTCTTTCTCAGCCTGCGCCTCACGAATCTCGCGGATGGCATTCTCAATCTTACGGTTGGCCTCGGCCAGCAGTTCCTCAGCTTGCTGTTGGGCGCGCTTCAGGATCTGCTTGCGTTCGCGCTCAATCTCCTCGAGGTTGGTCTCATAGCGCTGGATATGTCCTTCGAGGTTCTTCTCGTGTTGGTGGATGGTCTGGCGCTTGCCTTCCCAGTAACGTTTGTCGCGTACGATGTCCTGCAGGTATTTGTCGCTCTGGATATAGTCCTGGCCTACAATGTCGGAGGCGTCCTTGATGACTTCCTCAGGCAGACCGGTCTTGCGGGCTATCTCGATGGCAAACGAGGAACCGGGCTGACCGATACTGAGCTGGAACAGGGCCTGCATCTGGTGACGGTCGTAGAGCATCGCACCGTTGACAACACCCTCGTGGTCGTCGGCGAAATGCTTCAGGTTCTGATAGTGGGTGGTAATCACGCCGAAGGCTTTCTTCTGCCAGAACTGCTTCAGGACGGCCTCGGCAATGGCGCCGCCAATCATGGGTTCCGTACCGCCACCAAACTCGTCTATTAATAATATGGTGTGGGCATCGCAGTTCTTGATCATCTGCTTCATGTTCATCAGATGACTGGAATAGGTGGACAGGTCGTCCTCGATGCTCTGTTCGTCACCGATATCAATCATGATATTCTTGAAGATGCCGCAGGTGGAACGGTCGCCAATGGGAATGGGCAGTCCGCATTGTAACATATATTGCAGCAGTCCAACGGTCTTCAGGCACACGGATTTACCACCGGCATTGGGACCTGAGATAATGAGCAGGCGCTTGTCCTGTTCGAGGAGGATATCAAGGGGCACCACTTTCTTTCCTTGTTTCTCCAGTGACAACTGGAGCAGGGGGTGAATGGCACGGATCCAGTCGAGATGCGGCTTGTTCTCTACCTTGGGCTCAAAGGCTTTCGTCAGTTGGGCAAAGGCGGCCTTCGCCTGAATCAGGTCGATGATAGCCAGGAAACGGTAGGAATCAAGAATCTCCTTGACGTGGGGACGTACCTCGTCGGTGAAGACGGTGAGGATACGGATTACCTCGCGACGCTCCTCGGCTTCGAGTTCGCGTACGCGGTTGTTGGCTTCCACGACCTCGGCAGGTTCTATGAAGACGGTTTTTCCTGTAGCACTCTCATCGTGAACAATACCATTGATCTTACGTTTCAGTCCAGGGGCTACGGGAATCATCAGACGACCGTCGCGCATGGTGGGCGCAGCGTCCTTGTCTACCAGTCCGTCGCGCTGGGCGGCATGCAGTATCGTATATAGGGTGCGTGAGATGCTGCCCTCGGTCTTTTGCAGTTCGTGGCGTATGCTGGCCAGAGTCATCGAGGAGCCGTCCTTGATTTTACCATATTTATCCAGGATGGAGTCTATGCGACGGATCATGGCAGGGAATGTCATGATGTCGGTAGTCAGGCGCTGCAGGGCAGGGTAAGTGTAGGTCACCTTCTCTTCGTCCTCGGATGCGTTTCCTTTATTCAGATAGATGACAATATTGCTGATGGTCTCCAGTGAGCGGCGCAGGTCGAAGACTTCGTTTTCCTCCAGATGGGTGCCTGTCAGACGGATGCGTGCGATTGACTCGCGCATGTCGAAGAAATACTGCATGGGGAAATCGTCAGTCGTCTCTTTCAGGCGACGGAACTCATTGGCTTGCTGCAACCACTCGTTTACTTCGTCGGCATCAGAAGAAAATGCCAACTCGTCCACCATATTGCGACCCAACGAACTCTGACACCGTTCCTTCAATAGTGTACGGATATCGTCGAATCCTATCTTATTTTCAAAGTTATTAGGGTAAATCATGCTGCAAAATTAATCATTTTACATCTATTTTGCAAAAAAGTGCTCGAAAAATTTGCAAGTTTGAAAAAATACCCGTACCTTTGCACCCGCTTTGATGCAGTTCGAGCACTGGAGAGATGGTAGAGTGGTCGATTACAGCGGTCTTGAAAACCGCCGTGCTGAGAGGCACCGGGGGTTCGAATCCCTCTCTCTCCGCCAAAACATTTTGAAGTCCCTTGTGAATCTAGTATTTACAAGGGATTTTTGCTTTTTGGTGGTATGGCTTTAATCAAATCTTACAAGGGACTTTCTCCAAAGTGGGGAAAAGACTGCTATTTCAGTGAGAACGCTACGATTGTAGGCGATGTGACAATGGGTGATCAGTGCTCAGTGTGGTTTAACGCCGTGGTGAGGGGTGATGTGGCTCCTATCACGATTGGTGACCGTACGAATGTGCAGGACGGCAGTTGTGTACATGTGACGCATGACACGGGTCCTACGCATATCGGCAGTGATGTCACTATCGGACATAATGTCACCGTTCATGCCTGTACCATCCACGATGGTGCGCTGATAGGCATGGGTTCTACGTTGCTGGATGGCTGTGAGATTGGTGAGGGGGCTATTGTGGCTGCTGGTGCCCTGGTGCTTCAGAATACAAAAATACCGCCTCACGAGATATGGGGCGGTGTTCCTGCGAAATATCTGAAGCCTACACGTCCTGGACAGACTGATAATGCAGCCCACTACGTGGAGTATGCTAAAGAGTATCTTAAATCTTAATTCATATCTTTATTTATTCTTCTCGTAATACTCAATAGCGAGTTTTACGTTCTTCTTGACGGCGTTACTTGAGAAGGTGGCACCTGTGCGTCCGTCGACCTCGGTCTTCTTGGCTTCAGATACCTTCATGCCATCCCATTTGTTCTGCAGGTGCTTCTTGCAGGCATTCCAGTATTTGGGCGTTTCCTGATTGGGCAGGAATTCTATCTTCTCAATCTTGTTCTTGCGGATATACACTTTCAAAGGGGTAGGTCCTACGTAGCCATCCACCTGTTTTCCGAGTTCGGTGGTGTTGATGACATAGGCGCCATTCTCCTTGGTCATGATGCCATCGTCTTTCTTGGCGCTGCTCAGCAGTACCACGGCAGCTGCGGCTGCACAAATCAAAGCAATCTTTTTCATCTTATAAAGTTTAGTCTTATAGTTTAACATCAGAAAGAATGCGCTTGGTGGCGCCAGACAACTGTTTGACGTAGTTGCCAGCCTGCTGACCTGCGTGCTTCAGGTAGTCGGCATCACTCTCAAAACGGTTCATCAGGCGTTCGAAATCCTCGTAGTTGGTAATCTCGAAACCACCTTCGCAGGTTTTCAGGCCCTGGGCCTCGTGGAATTTCTCGTTGTTGGGTCCGAAGATAACGGGCACATCCCATACGGCTGCTTCCAGCGTGTTGTGGATACCTACGCCGAAACCACCGCCAACATAGGTCACGCCGGCATAGTTGTAGATGCTCGACAGAAGTCCGAAGCAGTTGATAATCAGAGCCTCTGCGTTTTCCAAATCCTTTGAGTTCTCAGAAACATCGGTATATCTCACAACTTTCCTGCCTTCCAGCAGTTTTTCTATCTGCTGCAGATGATCCTCGCCGATAACGTGTGGGGCGATGACCAGTTTCCAGTCGCGATGCTCATTGAAGTACTTGATGAATATGTCTTCATCGGGTTGCCAGCTGCTACCGGCAATGAATACTTTCTGTCCCTTGGTGAACTGTTCAATGACCGGCAGTTGCTTAGCCTGCTCCTTGATCTGGAGCACACGGTCGAAACGGGTGTCGCCAGTGATGGTCACGTTGTTGAGACCTATCTTATTGAGGAGCTCCTTGCTCTTCTCGTTCTGTACGTAGAAATGGGTGAAGCATTTCAGTACCTTGCCGTACTGACGACCGTACCAGCGGAAGAATACCTGTCCGTCGCGGAAAATGCTGGATACGCTATATACGGGTACGTTACGATGCTTCAGGATATGCAGGTAGTTGTACCAGAATTCGTACTTGATGAAGAAAGCCATCTCAGGACGTACGGTGCGCAGGAAGCGGCGTGCGTTGGTGATGGTGTCGAGCGGCAGGTAGCAGATAATGTCGGCTCCCTCGTAATTCTTGCGCACCTCGTAGCCTGAAGGCGAGAAGAAGGTGAGTAGGATCTTGATATCAGGATGCTCGCGCTTCATCTGCTCCATCAGTGGACGACCTTGCTCGAACTCACCGAGTGATGCTGCGTGGAACCATACGTAGCGGGCGTTTGGATCTACCTGCTCACGGAGAATGCGGAAGGCGTCGCGCTCACCGCGCCACATCTTCCGTACTTTCTCGTTGAAGCGACTGTAGACAGCCACTCCGAGCAGATAGAGATATATTGCTAGATTATACATTAGCCCAGTACCTCAATTGCTTTACGTGTTCTGCGAATCGTTTCTTCCTTACCGAGGAAGGCTGCCAACTCATACATGTCGGGACCCTGTCCGGCACCAACGAGGGCGATACGCCATGCGTTCCAGGGCTTGATGCCCGCTTGTTCAGCCCAAGGGTCGATAACGGCTTTCAGACCTTCCACGTTCCAGTCGGAGATGGTCTCCAGCACATCCGTCATCTGGCGCATTTGGCCGGCCGTGTTCTCGTTCCAGTTCTTGCGGATGAACTTGTCGCCTTCGCGGTCAAACTCGGTGGGAGCCACGAAGAAGAATTTCGTCAGGGGCCACAGGTCGCTGGCGAACGAGATGTTACGCTTGCGCTTGGTGCCGTCGTTGTTGACAACCTCAACCACCTTTGTCTTCATCATTCTCACAACCTCGGCTTCCTGCTCGGCAGTGGCCTCAATGCCATTCTCCTTCAGGATCTTGTCGAAAGCGGGACACCAGTCAGCATCTGCCTGACGAAGGAGGTACTGGTGGTTGAACCATTCAGCCTTGATATGGTCGAACTTGGCACCGCTCTTTGAACATTTTGAAAGGTCGAAAAGGTTGACCATCTCTTCGAGTGTCATCAGTTCCTGGTCGTTGCCGGGACTCCAGCCCAGCAGGGCAAGGAAGTTGATAACGGCCTGGGGCAGATAGCCCTTCTCACGGTAGCCACTGCTGATATCGCCAGTCTTGGGGTCGTGCCATTCCAGTGGGAATACAGGGAAACCCAGTTTGTCGCCATCGCGCTTTGAGAGCTTGCCGTTGCCAATGGGCTTCAGCAGCAGAGGCAGGTGGGCGAAGCGGGGCATGGTATCTTCCCAGCCGAAAGCTCTGTAGAGCAACACGTGGAGTGGGGCAGAGGGCAACCACTCCTCACCGCGGATCACGTGGGTGATCTCCATCAGATGGTCGTCCACGATGTTGGCCAGGTGGTAGGTGGGCAGCTGGTCAGCACTCTTATAGAGCACCTTGTCGTCGAGGATATCGCTCTTTACGCGCACTTCACCACGAATCAGGTCGTCGACCAGCACCTCTTCGCCGGCGTCAATCTTGAAGCGCACGACGTACTGCTTACCCTCAGCAATCAGTTGGTTTACCTCTTCCTTGCTCAGTGTCAGTGAGTTGCGCATCTGACCGCGTGTCTTGTTGTCATATTGGAAGTTCTCTATCTCCTTGCGCTTGGCATCCAGTTCCTCTGGTGTGTCGAAAGCAATATAGGCCTTGCCGTTGTCGAGCAACTGCTGCACGTATTTCTTGTAGATATCGCGACGCTCGCTCTGACGATAGGGACCGTAGTTGCCACCAAATGATACACCCTCGTCGAACTTGATACCCAGCCAGTTGAAGGCCTCGATGATATAGTCTTCGGCACCTGGCACGAAGCGTGTAGAGTCGGTGTCCTCAATACGGAACACCAGGTCGCCGCCGTGCTGCTTGGCGAAGAGATAGTTGTACAAAGCGGTACGCACACCGCCAATATGTAGGGGTCCTGTAGGACTCGGTGCGAAGCGCACCCTTACTTTTCTTTCAGTCATTATACCTTATTATTATACAAATTTGGGTGCAAAGGTACGAAAAAATTAAGAATAAAGAATTAAGAATTAGGAATTATTTGTATCTTTGCCACCAAATTAGATGTGATATGAGTAAATTCGACATAAAAACAGACCTGACCTGGCGTGATATTGCGCTGCGTGTGGCCTTGGTGTTGTGTACGGTGGCCGTCATCGTATGGTTCATGCCACGCGATAATAAGCCCAATTTCAAGATGGAGGTCGACAAGGTGTGGCTTTACAGTGACCTGACGGCAACTTTTGATTTCCCTGTCTATAAGAGTGACAGTGTCGTGAAGCATGAACGCGAACAGGTGATGCGGGATTTCGAGCCTTATTACATCTACAGCGCATCGGTGGCTGAGCAGCAAAGAACGGCCCTCTCGCATTTTATCTGGCAGAAACATCCGGAACTAGGCTCAGACTTCCTGCGACTGGTGCTGACTCCTTTCGATATGCTCTATGAAAAGGGTATCGTGGATACGAAGAAACCGCTTGAACTTGAGACGGATACGATGAAGAACCTGCGTCGTATCGATGATAGGGAGGTGTCGGTCATCAATATCTCACAAGTCTATACGCCACGAGAGGCCTATGAAGAACTGCTGAATACGCCGTCGTTGCAGATTTATCATACATTGCTGGCACAGTTGGACCTGAATGAGTTCCTGTTGCCCAATCTGACCTATGACGAAGACCGGAGTGAGGCGGCACGCCTGGAACTGCTGAACAGCATTCCGCTGGCAAGTGGGGTGGTACAGAGTGGTCAGAAAATCGTGAATCAGGGTGAGGTGGTAACGCCTGAAATCCTTCAGGTGATAGAATCATATCAGAAAGAACTGGAACGCCGTGACCAGTCGAACTCGACTTTCGCCTCGATGATTATCGGTGAGGCGCTGTTCGTGCTCATCATCATTTCGATGTTTACCATCTATCTGACACTCTATAGGAAGGATTTCTTTGAGCACACCCGTCATATTGCGATGATGTACACATTGGTGATTTTGGCTACGGTACTGGCTTCCTTGATGGTAGATCATTCGCTGTTGCATGTCTATATCCTGCCATTTGCCATTGTGCCCATCTTTATCCGTGTGTTTATGGACTCACGTACGGCTGTGATGGCCCATGCTGCTGTGGTGCTGATTTGTGCGTCTATCCTGCAGCGACCGCTGGAATTCATAGCTGTTCAGCTGGCTGCTGGTCTTACGGCGGTTTTCTCCCTGCGTGAGTTGTCAAGTCGTTCGCAACTGTTCTGGACGGCTATCGTCACCACGATGATGGCCATGCTGACCAATCTGAGTATCTTCCTGATTCGTCATAATGACTTCTCAAGTATTGATGGCGGGGAATATGTGTTCCTGGCCATCAGCGGCATCGTGCTGTTCTGTTCGTACCCCATGCTCTACCTCATAGAAAAGTTCTTCGGCTTTATCTCTGATATCACGCTGATAGAGTTGAGTGATATGAACAAGGTGCTGTTGCGCCGGATGAGTGAGGTGGCTCCTGGCACGTTCCAGCATAGTATTCAGGTGGGTAATCTGGCCGCTGAGATTGCCCGTAAGATTGGTGGTAATCCGCAACTGGTTCGTACGGGTGCCCTTTACCACGATATCGGCAAGATGCAGAATCCCATTTATTTCACGGAGAACCAGTCGGGTGGTATCAGTCCGCATAGTCAGTTGACGTATATTGAGAGTGCCCAGATGATTATCAGTCATGTGACAGAGGGACTGAAACTGGCTGACGAGAACAATCTCCCAGTGCAGATTCGCGACCTGATTGCCACCCATCACGGACAGGGAAAGGCCAAGTATTTCTATATCAAATACAAGAATGAATTCCCTGACCAGCCTGTCGACGACCTTCTGTTTACTTATCCTGGTCCTAATCCGTTTACCAAGGAACAGGCTATCCTGATGATGGCTGATGCTGTGGAGGCCGCTTCACGTTCGTTGCCCGACTATACCGAACAGACCATCCGTCAGCTGGTGAATAAGTTGATTGACGGTATGGTGGACGACGGTTTCTTCCATGAATGTCCTATCACCTTCCGCGATATCCAGTATGCCAAGACGGTTTTGATTGAGAAATTGAAGACTATCTATCATACCCGTATCAGTTATCCGGAGATGAAAAAGTGAATAATTTGCACACCAAAAGGACTAAATGTGCAATAAAATCCTGCACAAACTGCTATGGTTTGTGCAGGATTTAGTGTTTGTTAGGTTAATGAAGTTTAAAATATGCACACTTTTTTCTTTTGTGTGCGACAACAAACGTACCTTTGCAGCCGAATTTTTTAAGATTTGTTTAAAAAGGATATGAAAACAAAAGTAATTCTGGCTGGCATCATGCTGGCTGCAGCCGCCACAACAGCACAGGCTGGTGGTATCTTAACCAACACAAACCAGAGTATTGACTTCTTGCGCAATCCTGCACGTGATGCAGCTATTGGCCTCGATGGTGTTTATAGTAACCCCGCAGGTGTGGCTTTCCTGCCTGAAGGTTTCCATCTTGGTTTCAACTGGCAGTATGCTCACCAGACACGTACCATCACTTCTACGAATAGTGTGTTTGCATTAGGTAGCAAGAATGATAATTCGCCTGTCAAGAAGTTCGAGGGTGTGGCCGACGCACCATTTCTGCCTTCTCTTCAGGCTGCTTATAATACTGGCGACTGGAGTCTTCAGTTCAATTTCTCTGTGCCTGCTGGTGGTGGTGCCTGCGACTTTGAGGAAGGTCTAGGATCGTTTGAAAGTGTGGTGGGTGGCATCGCTCAGCGCTTCAAGAGTCTGGATGCCCTTTCTTATGGTTTGAATGGTGCATTGGGCACAAATATCCCATACAATGGCACAACAGGCTATAGTATGGATGGTTATATGCAGGGCCGTCAGTACTATTTCGGATTTCAGTTTGGTAGCGCCTATAAGGTGAGCGAGCATCTGTCTGTTTATGGTGGTTTGCGTATCCTTTATGGTACTGCTACATATAAGGCTCGTATTAACAATATCATGGTTAATACGCACACTGATAATGGTGATTTACCCGTTCCTTTCGAGAAGGTGTTGCCCAATGTAACTGCTCAGGTTCAGCAGTTGCTGACGACTGGCACACCTGTTTTGACAGGACTGGCTGCTAAGGAGGCTGCAGGTGTTGCCTTGTCAGAGCAGGAGGCTATTCTTAAAGCAGGGTTGGAGAACCTGGCTGCCAGCAGAGATGAATTGAGTAAATTGGCAAAATATTCTGAGGGCGTCAATCTGCTTTGCAACCAGTTCAGCGTTGGTGTGGCTCCTGTGGTTAGCGTGGACTATCGTTTGAATGACCATTTCAACTTTGCCGCTAAGTACGAGTTCAAGACTCAGGTGCGTATGAAGAATGAGTCAACGGTTAATAAGGCCAGCGAAATTCCTGCTGTTAATAAGTTCCGTGATGGTGAAAAAGTTCCTGAGGACATCCCTGCTTTGCTCACCGTTGGTGCTATGTGGAGTCCCATCAGTGATGTGCGTATTAATGCTGGTTGGCACCACTATTTTGATAAGAGTGCAGAGTGGTATAATGATGCTCAGAAAGACCTGGATCATGAATCTAATGAGTTCCTTCTTGGTGCAGAGTGGGACGTCAATGATCATCTTACCGTGTCACTGGGTGGTCAGCTTACCCGCTATGGCTTGTCGGACAAGTACATGAACGATATGTCGTTTGTTACCAATAGTTATAGCATTGGCTTCGGTGCCAACTATAAGTTCAACGACACCTTCACCTTCAAGGCTGGTTATTTCCAGACTGATTACGATAATTATGATCGTAAAAATTATCCAACTGAGGGCGTTCACGATAGCTTTACTCGTACCAACACCGTACTTGGTTTGGGTGTCGAGGTGACGCTGTGAAAGGTGTGCTCGAAGAGAGGATCGTTAAATCTCCTCTAAAGCATAATATTGATAATCGCGGACGATGCGGCGCAGAAAAGCCACGTCGTCCGTTTCTTTTCGCTCAATATTCAGTTTCTCACGTACTTTACTGGCCAGTTTGGCTGTGCGAACGGCAAAGTCGCTCTGATGGATAGAGAGGGTTCGTGTGATAATATCTATCTGTTCCAGCGATAGGTCTGCTGCCTGAGGATAGCGGGGCACATAGCCCTTGGAGAGATAGTCATACTCGTCAAGACTGATTTGTATCTTCTTGTATTTCTGTTTTTTTATAACCACCGTCCCTGCGGCAAGGTCGCCAAGTCGCTGGTTGTTGCGGGTGAGTACCATCACGATGAGTCCCATGTAACTGGTCATTGGTCCGTCAATCATAAACAGCAGCCAGCGCATCAGATAGGAACCCAGCGTGGGGCGAGAACCGTCGAGTTTCACCACCTGCATATTCATTATCATCTTACCAACGGACTGCCCTTGGTTGAATATCTCCATGAGGAGGGTGTAGAACAGGGGTATCACGCCTATGGTGATGATGTAATACCACTCGGTTTTGATGATATCTGCTGCTATAATGATGGCAAGCATGACGTAGGCAAACAATACAATCCAGTCGAGTATCTGTGCAAGGATGCGGTCGCCCACGCTGGCAACGGTTGGTTGAAGGCGCACGTATTGGCCTGTGATGATAGCTGATTCTGCCATTTTCTTTGCTATATATGTTTTTTGCGACAAAAGTAGATAAAAAAGTTGACATATTGCATATAATTATCAAATTATTTTGTAACTTTGTCGCTCGATAACTTGAAATTGATGAAAGAAGTAACGTTTATTCGGCAGAACCTTGACAAATGGCGCAGTTACGAGACGGTGGCTGAGAGTCCGGCACTCTCTACTCCAGACGAAATGGCTGACGCTTATATAGACGTCACTTCCGACCTGGCTTTTTCGCAGACGCACTACCCCCAGTCACGTATCACGCTTTATCTGAACAACTTGGCTTCTGCCATCCATCAGAATATCTACCGCAACAAGCGGGAGCGGTGGTCGCGTATCATCACGTTCTGGACTCAGGAGATGCCGCTCATCATGTGGGATGCCCGCAAGGAGCTGCGTCTGTCGTTTGTCATATTCCTGATAAGTGCGCTCATCGGTGTGCTGTCGCAATGGCTCGACCCCGATTTCTCGCGTCTGGTGATGGGCAACCGTTATGTGGAGATGACGCTCAATAATATTGAGAATGGTACGCCGATGGCTGTCTATGACGGTGGTTCTGAGGAACTCATGTTCTTCATGATTACCAAGAATAATATAGGTGTGGCGTTCATGGCTTTTGTATCGGGACTGCTTACCAGTTTCGGAACGGGATTGATATTGCTGCAGAATGGGGTCATGTTGGGGGCCTTTCAGACCTTCTTTGCCCAGCATGGACTGCTATGGGAGTCGGCTTTGGCTATCTGGCTGCACGGCACTATCGAGATATCGGCTATCATCGTGGCTGGTGCCGCAGGGCTCGCCATGGGCAACGGGTGGCTGTTTCCCGGCACTTACTCCCGATTGTATTCGTTCAGACGTGGTGCCAAGCGTGGATTGAAGATTGTGATTGGCACGGTGCCACTATTCTGTGTGGCTGGTTTCATTGAGGGATTCCTCACCCGTCATACGGAGTGGCCTGATATGGGCCGACTGACCATCATCTTGCTTTCTGCCGCGTTTATCATCTATTATTATATAGTACTGCCTTACTTCAGGAATAAATCTCAAATCTCAAATCAAAGATAATCATGCAAATAGAAACTCCCCAAATTGAGTTGTACCGTGTTCGTACATTTACAGAGAAACTCACAGATACGTTTAATTTCTTGCGTGACAACTGGCGCTCTCTGCTGAAATACTTCTTGTACCTGATGCTGCCTACGAGTATCGTGGTGGCATTGCCGTTCAATCATTTCTTTGAGGGCTATTTTAAATTGATTACCCTCGCAGAGAATCCGAATGCGTTTAGTTCCTCGGATGCGTGGCTATATGGCTTATCGACTGTAGCCAGTGTTGTGCTTGGTCTCTTTTCTGTCATCCTGTTGCAGGCGTTCATCTTTGCTATGATTCGTGTCTACATGCGCAATCCACAGCGGTTGAAGGATATCATCTATGCCGATTTCCGTGACGATTTGTTTTTCTGCTTCAAGCGGGGTTGTATAGAGTCGCTGGTGGGTGTGGCACTGGCCGTTGTTGTCGCTTTGCTCTTTGTTGCTGTGATAGCAATCGCCTTCTCCGTAGGGGCGAAGTTTGGCGCGGTGATTAGCATATTAGGCGTCATCTTCTTATATGTCGTGCTGGTTATTGTGCTCCTCCCAATGATGATGGTGTCGCCCATCTATCTGTTGGAAGACGAGATAGGAGTCTTTGCAGCCTATAAAAAGGGATTCCGTCTGGGCTTTGCTACCTGGGGCGGCCTCTTTGCCCTGTTGTTTGTGGTAGGTATCCTGTCGAGTGTTGTTCAGACTGTCACCATGATGCCTTGGTATATCCTGTCGATGGTGAAGATGTTCTTTACGCTGAGCAATGATATGGATAAGCCTTTCCTGCATTCGTTTGTCTTTGCTTTCATCCAGTATCTCACTTGTATCCTGATGTATCTGGGCTATATGCTCTCAGAGATATTCACGCTTGTGGCTGTCACTATCCAGTATGGGCATGCCAGCGAGAAGATTGACGGTAAGGGCGTGGCTCAGCGTATCGAGAAGTTTGACGAGTTTGATAA
>Ga0256407_10009292_pt1 | contig 14108 bp, 2 predicted proteins | sample RumenRJG_04DNA_FD_193489 | JGI IMG/M metagenome (GOLD analysis project Ga0256407, IMG submission 193489) | Bovine rumen microbial communities from Lethbridge, Alberta, Canada - RJG_04 | ecosystem: Host-associated > Mammals > Digestive system > Stomach > Rumen | place: Canada: Alberta | collected... | reverse complement strand
CCCAATCCCCAATCCCCAATCCCCAATCCCCAATTGAAAATAAATATTTAATTTGTAATTTTAATTTTAATTTTAAAAAATATATAATGTTTAATATAATAATAATTAAAAAATAATTTTCGAATTAAATAATATTATTTCATTATTCTATATTATTCAATTAATTTCCATATTTTCCCATTAAATTAATGAAATTATTACCTTGATTTCTTCCTCGATTAAATATACTATTATCAAATTCATTATTATTTTTATTATCAATAACATTTACTTTTAAAATTTTATTTTGTTCATTATTATTACTATTACTAAATGCAAAATTATTATAATCTGCGAAATATTTATTTACTTTCTTTTCAGTTTCTATTAAGTCTCCTTCGATAATTTCACCGAAATATTTTTTCAAACAAGTAAATTTCTGTGGAGAAAATTTCATATTACATTTTTGCAATTCATCAAAGAATTCTTTAATTAATAATTTAATTTTCTGATTTCCATTTTTTTTTATTTCTAAATTAAATTGCTTTAAATCAAATTCACTCTGCTTTATTTGCTTATTATTATTATTACTTAAATTAAATCCTATCATATCATTATTATTATCAATGAAATCAATAACGCGATCAATCCATATTTTCGCTATCGCTAATAATAAAAATATAATATATAATTTATTATCTTGCGACATTGGCTTGTTTAAATCGCCACTTAAATTACCATCGAATACCATACCGTATTCTTCGAAAATATTTGAACTATTATTATATAATGAATTAAAAGTGTTCACGGAAATATTATCATTAATATTATTATTTAAATTACTACTGCTCATATTTGGATTTATATTATATTTTTTTATATTCGCATCTTTAGTTATAGATAAATATATTATATAATATTCGTTAAATATATAAGATATTGGCAAATAAACTTGTTGTTTTAAATAAAGAATGAACCAAAAAGGATTTTTTGATTGATTAAAACTTTGTTTCGTTTTCATTATATAATTATCGCCTTCATCGAATTCTTTATCATTAAAAATTAAATTTCTATTCATACTTTCGATTATTGCTATAATAAATTCAAGTGGTATTATATCTTTAAATTTATTTTTCATTCCATTATTGCTTAACATATCATAAAAATTTTGATATTGTGTTTTTTCTTTTATTAATATATTAAATATACGATTGAATCTTTCGAAATTTATTTGAGGCCAATTAAATTGTAATGTTCCAGGATCTAATTTACAAATATAATCACAATAAATATTTTTTACTTCTTTTGGATCTATTTTACTATTAATATTTATATTTTTATTCGTTGAAGAAAATTTAAGTTGGAAAAATATGCTCATACAACAATCAAAAATTGAAAAATTTTTCGCATATGAATTATATAAAGTATTTAAATCAAATGTCTTGTTATCTAAAATCAATACGGCATCTTTAAATTCATCTAAATCATTATCATTCATTTTTTTTTCATTTGTTACATTATTTATATAAGCAATTAAATAATTTTTGATTTCATTTTGAATATTTAAAATATTTCTTATATTTATCATTTTTTCTTTCAGGCTTTTTGCTTCATTGATTTCATTAATTTTTAATTCTTGATTCTGATTATATTCAGCATCTTTAATTTGTAAATCTAGTGTATTAAGCATAGTATTCACATAAGTTATTCTATCATCTAATGTGACACGATTAGTATTATTCTCATTATTATTCAATGAATTATCATAATTAATAAGCGTCGCTAAAATTTTAGTCGCACTGGAATAATTTTTATTTTTATAATAATAGTTAAACATAGAGAAAAGACTTTGAGGTGAATTATCATTTATATTTATTTGGTTATTTAAATATTTTTCGATTGATGTCGAATTAATTTCTTGTAATTTATTCATCATATTATTTTCTTTTAAGAAATTAACAATTGTATCATGTATATAATTATATTCTTCATCGAAAATTAAATTAAGAATTTTTTTTTCCATAACTATATATTCATTCACATTTTTGTTTGATAAAATATTTTTAATATATATTGGGTAAGAAAATTCGGATGTTCGGGGATATACAATATCTATATAATTTTCAAACGAATTATATATAATACTATTATGTAAATAATTCAAAATATTTAATATAATATTAATGCATTTATAAAATTCTGTCACGTTATTTTCTTCCTGAATTTTATTCATATCAGTCTCGATATGGTTTATATCTTTATTATTATTATTATCATTATTATCATTATTATTGTTATTATTTTCGTTAAAAAGTAATTTATCTTGATTATTAATATTATTTTCGATATTTAAATTAATTTCAGGTTGTAATAATTTTCCTTTTTTGAGACATAATTTAATAATATTTTCTACCTGATTAAATTTAGATAAATAATTAACCACTTTTTCTATCTTAATCGAATTTAAACTTAAATTTATTTTCTCTAAAGCTTCTTTTATATAGGATATTTTATCTATATCGTCCATTTGATAATAATTGCAAAATTTGAGAAGGAAATTACCTTCAATTGCAGTTGCGGAATTAATATTAACTATATTTGGACTTTGCTGAATTATTTCTTGTAATTTTATTGTGGCGAAATCCATACTTTTTTCTTTGAAATAATATTCATAAATTATTTGTAATAATTCATTGAGAATAAATGGATAATTATTTTTATATAAATCTTTTATTTTAATATTAAGCATATTATATTTTTTTCTTTTTTGGATTTCTTTTGCAATATTTATTTTGTATATATTATCTAATAAATTCAATATTTCTATAGCTCTGTTTGCCATGCCGATAATTATATCAAAATCTTTGCTGAATTTTGCGAAATTATATATAGATATAAAATAATTCAAAGTTTTTTTATGTTCTTTTAGTATATATATATCTTCTTTGCTTAAATTTTTTTTTATTTCATTAATTGTATATTTAGCATTATTTTCAAGGAACAATTCAATATCATTTAAATAATTTTTTAATTTATTCGATTTAGTATCAATATCAGAAGCATTTTGTAAAAATTCCATTTTATATTGATTTAATGTATTTATGAATTTTATCAAAATATTTCTTATGAACATTATTTGATTTTGGTTTAAATTATTCGCAATAATGAATTCAAAATTATCTTCTTGATAATATAATTTTTTCTTGATAAAAAATTTTTCTTCCCAAAAAAGTCTCATTATTCTCGATAAAAATAAAGCGAATCCATAGCTCAAAAAGTTTTTTGACTCGAATAATATATTAGTATTTATAATATTTATATTATTATTATTTTTTGAATTATATTTGAATTTTAAATTGTTGATGATATTATTATTTAATGATTGAGCTTTTCCTTCGCGGATTAAATTTTGTAATAAAATTTGATAATTATTTATTAAATAATTAATATTATCTTCGGCACATTTAAATAAATTAAATAAATATTCTATTCCTAAATTCATTAATTGATTTTCATTTTTCATTTTTATTAAATTATTCGGGTTTAATTTGTACTGTTTTAAATCATTAATTCTTAAATTATTTTCATAATTCAGATCATTCACGTTTATACTTCCACTTTTTATATAATAATAGAAATTACTATTAGTTATTATATTCATTAGCATTACACTCGTTTCAATTAATCCATGAATATTCACAAATTTTTTGAACTCTTGATATAAAATTGATTTTCTATTTATTTGCAAAGGATTATTTAATGTATTCGATTTTGACATAAATGATTTAATATTATTAGATTCACTTGAATCACTACTTAAATTATTTTTATAATTAACAATAATTTCAGAAAAATTATTAAAGACTGTTTTATTTTGAAGTATTTCTATTAATTTATCAATAGGTCTTAATTTTTTAAAAATGACAAATTCATCACTGAATAAAATACCTATTTCTTCTGGGGAATAAAATAATTGTCGAGAATATTCATCCATGCAATTATATGTCATCACTTCACTCATAGTATCATCTATATATTTAGTATTATCACTTATATAAAATCCATTGGAGGAATATTTTAATAAATTTCCTAGATCACAGACATCTTCTAAATTATAATCGCTTAATTTTATTATAGAGAAAATTTTTTTATTTCCCGTGCTTGATTCAAATATGATTTCTTCATTTTCTTTTAAGTCATCAAATTTATTCATTAATTTAATATTTTCTTTTTTCGCTATAGTACTTAAATTATCTTCTATCACATTTAAAATATATTTTTCACTATTTTCATTCATTATTTTATAATAACAAAAAGTGCTAAAAGGGAAATAACATATCATATCATATAAAATATTAAAATTAATTTTATCCAAATTATTCGAATTAGGTATTTGCTTAATATTAGTAATATATCTATCAATGAATCTTTCTCGACAAAATGCCGAATTATTAAATGATAAAATATTATCTTGATTTTTAATAAACGAGTCGTCATAATAAGTATTAAATCTCAAAAAGATTTTATTTCCATTTCTTTTAATTACGAGTAATTGATATTCTTTATATTTATCTCTTGTTAACGGTGCTATATCAATTATTATATTATTTTTCCTTATTCTTTCATTATTTTCATTTATGTCATTTTCTTCATATGGATAATCACCATTAAAATTATTATTAAACTCAAATCCATAATCGCCTAAATCTTCCTGATTTATTTCCATTATTTTATTAAATCCTTTTCCATCAATACCTAAATCAAAAATAATAATACTTGAATCAATAGCTGTATCAAAATTAACTTCGGTATCTTCTTTAGGAATGGTATATTTCACTGCGTATAAAATTTTACGAGTATCATCGACTTTTAATTTATTAATTACTTCAATGCTTTTTTTGAAAATGAATTTTAAATCTGTTAAAAAACCAAAAAATGATGAACTTGCGACATTTTTTGCTGATAAAGTATTTTTCGAACTGAAAAAGGTTAAATAATTATTTTCTTTCACACTATAATTTAATTCATAAATTTTATTATTTAAAGTCGAGAAAAAAATTCTATGATTCGATGTTGATATTATATCTATTATTTTTTCATTGAATGAATATATAAAATCTGTTTTGTGTATTATTGGTAAATCATCCTCGTTATTTCTAAAAGCTAAAGTTAATAAATCTATTTCTCCTTCCATTACACATACCATAATGAATTTAATTTCATTAATAAACATTCCTGGCTTTGGTATTGTTATTAATATTTTACTGACTGGTTTCGGAAGGTCTAAATATTCAAATTTATTTTCGCTTATGTAATTAAAAAATGTCAAAATATTTTTTTTTACAAAAATTATACAATTCAAGGGTGGGTACACCACAGTGAAATTGGGGGTGGGCAAAGAGGAGGAGTTATCATTATTTTCATTTTCATTTTGATCTTCATTATTTTTTTCGTCATTAGTTACTAAAGAAGGAAATGCTTGATATATTTCTTTAGGAAAATTGACTCTTTTTGAGATTATATAGGATGAAGATTCTTCTGGAATTAGTTCACATGTGCTACCTTGTGTTATATGGTAATTATCATCTAGGAATAAAATTTGTTCTTCTTTTAATACTCTTTCGATTATATTACTATATTCATTTATTAATTTTATTTCTTCAAGTTTTTTTTTCTCGGCTTTTTCTTTTCTTCTTTCTTTTTCTTTTGTATCTTTATTTTTTATCAAGATATTATCAATATTAATATCATCATTCTTTATTTTTTCTTTTGATACATTTTCAAAATTTATTTCGTTATTTGTTACATCAGGTACTCTTCTGAAATTTTCATCATGTTTTATTTTTTTGATTAAACTTGGTTCATTATAGAATGAATTAATATATGTCGAAGTTGATTCATTATTTGGATTAAAGTTAACTTCATTAAAACTTATTTTTTCTTTTGGTTCATTTATTATATCGTTATCTTCGTCATTTGATATAAACATTTCTTTAAAATTTCTTTTTCGTGGAACGAAATGCCTATTATCACCGCCATTTATATAAGAGTTTTTTATTTTTAATGGAGATAGATTTTTCTCTTTTCTTTCTTTGAATTCTTTTTTTAGTTCGTTTTTTTGATATTCTGACATTATATTTTGGTCGTATTTTGGTAGACTAAAAATTTCTTTTCTCTCTTTTGAATTGGATGAATTTAATTCAGTCGCTCTCATTCTTTTTTTATATTTAATTTAGCTAAAAAAATTGTATTTATATTTCTATATAATTAAATTTTTTAAGTAATTTATTTTTAAATTAAAAATAAATAGAATTCCATTTAAATGGGGATTGGGGATTGGGGATTGGGGATTGGGGATTGGGGATTGGGCCCAATCCCCAATCCCCAATCCCCAATCCCCAATCCCCAATCCCCATAATATAAAATAATTTTATTTTATATTTAAAATAAACCTACTATTTAAAACACTAATAAAAAAATAATTAAAATTATAAAATATTTTAAAAATTATTCCTTTAATAGCATAAACAAAACATCTTCTGTTTTCACAAAAAGATCATCATAAATTATTACTAATTTTTTATCTATATTATTTAATGCGCATATTCTTATTTTAATATTTTCAATATTTTTCAATTTATTTTTATCATGTTTTTTGTCTGAATTTTCGCTAATCTTTTTTGGCTCAAGTTGATTTAAAGGCTTTCCTTCTAAATCATATAAATTAAATGATTCAATTAAATTATTTTCATAAATAACCAAAAGAGTTTCGTGAATGTAATAATTAATAATATTTTTTTCTGTTTTTAATTCAGTATATTTAATACCATTTAAAGAATAACATTTAATATAATTAAATTTTTCATCTTCTTTATTTGTGCAAAAGATATAAATTAAATCATATTCACAAATTTTTAAATCTCTAATATAATATTCATTTCCAATATCAATTATATTTATCACATTAAAATCAAAAGCATTAATTATAGTAATTTGTCCTTCTATCGAATAAGATATAATAATATTTAATCTTTTCTCATATAATATTCCTTGAACAAGACTATTATGTGCTTTAATACTTTTCTCAATTTTTGTCTTTTTTAAGTTCATTTGCTTTTTGTTATTTATTTCATACTCAATGTGAACTAAATTTATATTTCCGATTTCATCTCCTAAAATTACTTTATTTTTATGAATTGTAATATTATTGTTTGTACCTCCTTTTTTTTCTTCATGAGAAAAAAATTCAACTGATGTAATTATATTATCATAACGAATTTGAAAATTATATTTTGATGAATAATGTATTTGAAAAGTAGCGTCTATATATCTACATGAAAGCATAATTTCAGGATATAATTCACAAAACATTTGAGATTTTGGATGTATTTTGATAAATTTTTTTTGCCATAATTCTTTTTGTATAATATTATTTTTAGCGTCATTATTAAATAACTTAAGAATTTGTAATAATTTTTTTGTCCTTATAACTAATTTTGGTTCGTGATTATCATCTAATAATAATAATTTGCTTTTTGTTTGTTTTAAAGCACTCAAAAATTGATTAAGTTCTTTATTAAAATTATTTTCAACTGATTTTTTAATACTTACCCTAAGCAATGTTCCTCTTCTAACATTCATATTATGATTTAATTTTTTTAGTTTTAAAGGTTGTTTAAAAAGTTGAACAGGACAAATACCTAAACTTAATAAATTTAAACTATTTTTGATTTGATTAATAATTTCATCTGGATTCATTCCTTCTTCTTTGAGTCTGATTTTCATAGCTTCATAATCATTATTTTGTTCATAAGATGAAGCAGCAAATATATTATATACTTCACTATTAATATTATTTTCAGGATCTTGATTAAATCCAAAAATATTATCAACCCAAGGTATAATATCTCTTTTTTCCAAAAGTTGTCTTAAATTAATTATCATTTCAATAATTCCATTTTTATCAAATGTTTCTAAATCATTTATGGATACATTTTCTTCATATAAATATCCCAAATTTGAATAATTTAAATTTAAAAATAGTTCGTAATTATGAAAAAATTCTGGAACAAGTTCCCTATTTTCTTCTGAGAAACCAATTGCTTTGAAATAATTATCCATACTATAGAACATTCTTTTAGGAACATCAAATTTATTCGATTGAAATTTTAGATGAATATTAGTAAAAGGATTCATTCTTACTAAATAATATAATATATGTCCTGATGTGGAATAATGATAATTAAAATGACATCCGAAATTTTCATAATTATTTTGGACATTAATAAGTGTTTGTTCATATCTATCACTATTCTTATTCAATGCAATAGCTTTAGATAAATCTCTTAAAGTTGTTCTAGAATTATCTAAATATAATAGAGGAAAAATTAAATATTGGAAAAGGTCATTATATGATCGAGCTGAATATTTATTTAGTAAAAGTAAATATTTAAAATTATTCAATTCTCCTTTTATATATTTAGCATTAAAATTACATTCCTTAAAATATTGAACTAAGTCTTTTATAATATTAAAATTTATTTCTTCACCTTTTTCCTCTAATGTTATTGTTAAATTACCATTATTATTATTTGTGTTTTTAACTATAGAATAATTTGAACTATTATTATTCTTATTAAATTCTTTTTTTACACTTTCTAATTTTTTGATAATAATGAAAATTAATTCTTTCCGATTCTTATCGTTAAAAAAATTAAATAAATATGATTTATTATTTTTCATAAAGAATTCATATCCAATATAATTAAAGCAAAATCTTCTAATGACTACTTCTTTTATTTCTGAATAATACATAATTATATATTTATTTTTATCCTTTCTTCTTTCTTCTAAAAAAAATGAATATAAATAAAAATCTTCATCTTTTAAATTTTTATATTTTTTTTGGTTACCAAATTTTCTTTTATCTTCATCTAATGCACTTACAAATAATAAAAATGCATGATTTATATATAAATGTCCGAATATACTTCCATAATCATTTACGCATTCGCATACGACTTTTGATGTATCATTTATTTCATCGTAATTAAAAGGTAATATTCTCGGAAAATTAATTTTGCTAATTTTATCAATATTATATTCTTTGTTGTCATTTATAAATTTCTCATTTAAATAATTATGGGATTTTATCAATAATTTATCATTATAAAAATTTAAATCTGGCTTTAAAAATGGTCGATAATAATCATCGCATAAAAAATTTTTTAATTTTGTCGGATATTTAAGCGAAAAAATATCACCTTTTTTTTTGGATGAATAATTTAAAATATGATTTATATTTGAAATTTTATATAATTTGTTTATAATATCGAATTTTTGCTGAGAATAAATAATATCTTTTAAAATAAGAGTAAATTTATTCCAGAAATAATATTCTTTTGGATTAAATAATCTTTTTAATATATTTGCTTCTGATAAACGAAAAATTTTTTTGTAATATAAAGCAGGTACATTTATTTTTTTTAATTTTTTCAGTAAATATTTTTCATCCTCGTTTGATTTTATAGTATTTACTATTTTATTCTCTGATTCATTTGAGATTTTATCTAAATATGAACTAATTTTATTTTTTTGAATTATTTGCAATTTCACATCGATATTTCTATGAACTATATGTTTAATATTTCCTAATAATATATCATCATCTTTTTTATCTATATCTATTATAAAATCATATTTTTCAAATAAAATGCTTTTTTCGATAGGTAAATTTTTGGAACTACAAGCTCTTTTTTTCCCAATTTTTGGTTGAAATTTGCTAGAATTATTGATATTTCCTTTTTTGTTAATTTCATCCATAAAATTTCTATTAATTCTTTTTTTGGAATCAAATTTAATAGGAATGGAATATGAAGAATTTCCCAGTGTTCTTTTTCTTTTTGAACTTCTTTTAAATTTTTTATTATCATTTAATATTGTTTGTTTATAACACTCAATTAATTCATCTGTTGTTAAATGTTTTGAGCTATATTTCTTTATTGTGTTTTCTAAGAATTTGATATATGATTTAAATTTGTTATTTTTTGAAATCTCTTTTATTGAATTTTTTATTTTTTTGCTATAATGTTTGATTAATTTACTATTGTTTTTCGATAAAAGTTCCAAAATTTCTAATAGAAAAGAAAAATTATTTTTCTTTATTCTATTGGCATTTTCATATTCATCTTTTTTGTCTAACAAATATAAAATAAAATATATTGAAAAAATAATATCTTGAAAATCTTCTCCATCATCTAAATTTTTCAGATAATTATCATTAAAGAAATAATAATTTTTATTTTTATTTTTATCTTCCTCAAAATACTTTAAATCAATATCTAATAAATTCATTCTCTTTGTATCTAAAAAAAGACCTTTTATTAAACATTCATATCCACTATCATATTTTTTTAATTCATATAGATGAAAATAAATATCACAAACTATTTCCATTATAAATTTTTTTTCTTGTTTAATATCTTGCGAATATTTATCAGAAGATAAATAACAAGTAAATATATATTTTGAATCAAAGAATGAATTATCCTTTAAATAATTTATAAATAAAATTATTAAATTCTCAAATTCTTGGTTTATAGTCTTATATTCATTTATTACAAAATTATACAAGTGAATTAAAAATAATATATTATTTTGAATAAAATTTTTTTCTTTGCTTAATTCAAAAGTAATTTTATTGTTAACTAATGCTTCTATGATAATATTGAATACTTCAATTTTACCACAACAATTTTCATTTTCTTCAAAAGCAGAATCATTAAACAGGAAATTGAAATAAAATGGAGAAGATATATTATATATTGATTTAATAATTAAATTATTAAGATCTTCCATTGCATTATTATAATTTAGTTTTAAATATATATCAAAAAGATTTTTTATTTCGTTAGAAGAAAATATATTTTTTCCATTATAATTATTATCTTTAGTAATAATTTCATTTTTTTGATTTTTTAATATTGTTTTATTCTCATTATTTTGAATTCTATCAATGTCATAAGTTATAAGTCTTTTCAAAAAATCGATTATAAGATTAATTAAATAAAGAATATTATTCTTTATACTTGAATCATTTAAGTCAGCATATTTGATACATAAATTAATATATCCAATTATGTTTTGTAATTTAGGAATAAATTCACTTATAGGAAATATTTGCTTTTCATTATTCAACAAAGAAAAAATAAAATCAATTGGTTCATATTTAATTTTTATGAATTTTATCCTATCTTTATTAGATAAATTGAATATTTGAGAAAAAAAACATTTTATTAAGAATTCACTTGGTTTCATCATGAATGAATTAGGAATATATTCAAATATAAAATTCTGATCATCGCAATCTTTCAATATTTCTTGGTTAATTAAATAAAACAAAATTTGATTATATGCACAATATTTGCAATGTTGATAATTTATTTTTTCCTTATTTTGATTAATATTTTCAATAAATTCTGGCAAGAAATTATTTTTTATCTCATTAAAATTTATATAAATGATTTTCAAATAATGATATATTTTGATTTCGCTTTTCAAAGTCAAAAAATAATTAATAAATTCTTTTTGAATCGTTTGACATAATTCAGAATTAATATTTAATTTAGTATTTGTTTCTAATAAAATATAATCAGTAATTAATTCCACTAATAATTTATGCTTAAATTGTTTTGTTTCAAAAGTAAAATCTAATAATAATAATTTATAAAAGAATTCAGTTCTAAATAAAGATTTATTATCTGTTGCAAATTCTTCGATATCATTTTTGAATGAATGAAAAATTTTTTGATGTTTGATAATATCTTCTTTATTTTTATAAAACCCAATATCAATTATTATACTTAATATCATATTTTTTGGTTCTATTATTTTATTCGTCTTGAAATAATCATATATTTCTGTCAATTTTAATATTATGTTGTCATTTAGATATATTTTTTTGTCTTTTTTATTTAACAATGAAATTAATAATGTTAAAAAAAATATTATCATTTCTGTATCTAATTTCTTTAATTGATTTTTCTGATTTTCATAATAATTTTCTTGGTAAGTCATTAAATCCATTACAAATAATAAAGTTTCATATAAATAAGAATTTAACAATTCTATATCGTTTATTTTTGAAAAAATATTATTTAATTGAAAAGACAAAAAATCTATTCCATTATTTTGATAAAATATATCATATGAATATTTCATCTTTGAAACAATATTGATTATATTTATATTTTTTTTATAAATCATATTATTATTATCATTAATAATATTATTTTTAATATACTTTTCTTCTTCACTTATTTCTTTTTCTTTTGCTTGAATTAATTCATTTTTATCCAAAATCTCAATATTATTATTTTCAATATTTTTCAAATATTTATTTTTTTTCGAAAATAAAATATCGCATTTTCTAATTTCGAAAATGATTTCAAAGTTTAATTGTTCAAAAAACTCTTTTGATTTTTTGAATTCATCTGGTTTATTATTATTCATTTTATATTTAGGTATACTAATCTTGGATAAATATTGTAGTTTATAATAAATATGTCTCAAAATATATCCATAATCTTCTTTTAAATAAAACAAATCTTTAATATTTTTTCTTTTCAATTTTTTATTAATTATTAAAAAGTCACCGATTATACCTTCGAAATTATTTTTGCCTAAATATAAAAATGTATCTTTTGATAAATCGAAATTACTAATTTTTTTAGAATAAACAAAATTTTTTGATTTATTAGTATCATTAAAAAAATTTTGAAAAAAAAATGTATTTTCATAAATTTTTATAACATTTTTCTTTATTGTTAAACATAAAAAATAACATTCATTTTCTTTTATTTTTATTTCTGTTTCTAATTTTTTATTATCATTATTATCAATTACTAATAATCCTTTTTCACTAATATAAAATTTAAAAAGACTTTTCGTCTTTTTATCTAGAAATTCCAAAATTTCAATATTTTTATTCTTTTCATTTTGATATATTTGGAAAGAAAATATTATACTTATTTCACTTGTTTTATTTTTGGATTTTATATTAGATAAAAATAAATAATTATTTCTGGGAATAAACATTCCTTCTTTTATTTTAAAATTAGAAACATGTATTGAATCCATTTCTTGAAAAAATAAATTATTCAAAAAACCTAAAGAATTTATATAATATTTAAGGTCTAATATACTGCTTTTGAATATAATATTTTCCATAAATACAGGAGATAAATGAAATTTATATATTTTTGTTAGGAATGAATAAAGAATTTTAATATTATTCTTTTCAGTTTGATTAAATGGGATTGATAATAAATTAAGCCATATTGGTGTAGTTGATAAAAAAATATTTGGATAAAATTGAGAAAATAAATATTTATCAAATAAATTTAATACATCTATTAAAATATTTGATTTTGATATTTTTAATTTTATTTCTTCAGGAAAAGATATTAATGAATTTATAATTTTTCGTAATAAATTGAAAGCGGAATTATCATTAATATCATAAAATTTATCTCTGCTCGAATTCAATTCGTTTATTAATATTTTTAGAATAATTTCAATTATTATTAAAATGTAATTATTTGACAAAATTTTATCAATTGAAAGTTTGACTAAAATTTTTGTATACTCTTGAATCATTTTATGTCTTTTATTTTCTATTAATAATTTAAGAAATGATATTATGAAATATAAAATAAATTCTTCTTCATTATTTATTACTTTTTTTATTTTTATATTAGACGAGTTCAAAATATATTTATAAAAGTATGTAATTTTTCTTTTAAAAGAAAGAAAAAGTTTAGATTTTTGGATATATAATATATTATAAAAACTTTCAAACTTTTTTGAAAAATCTATTAATTTATTGATATTTAATTTAGAAAAAGATTTCTTTATTTCTTCTAAATCATTTAATGATAAATATATTAAATCAAATTTGATATATACATCATTTTTTTGTCCATTAATATTCATTTATAATATTAATCATTTTTTAATAATATTTATATAATTTAAATAAAATTTAATAGTCACTTAATTTAAATATATATGGGGATTGGGGATTGGGGATTGGGGATTGGGGATTGGGGATTGGGGATTGGGCCCAATCC
>Ga0256407_10009291_pt1 | contig 14110 bp, 9 predicted proteins | sample RumenRJG_04DNA_FD_193489 | JGI IMG/M metagenome (GOLD analysis project Ga0256407, IMG submission 193489) | Bovine rumen microbial communities from Lethbridge, Alberta, Canada - RJG_04 | ecosystem: Host-associated > Mammals > Digestive system > Stomach > Rumen | place: Canada: Alberta | collected... | reverse complement strand
TATATAATTTAATCTCTTCTGGATCAAACGGACCATATATTAGACGTATATTATCCATTGTATTTTCATAATTGATTTTATTCTGCATATATAATGATTCAGATTGCTTAATTAATGCGGATTCAAATCTATCAAAATCTGATACAGAGTCTTCATCTCGTTTAGAACTACTAATTGGAACATAAGAAAATTCAAATCCAATATCTGTTACTTGGAATTTTGTATTTTCTCTTATAGAAGAGCAGTTAAACGAAATGATATTAGAATTATATGTATATTTACAACATATATTGAGCAATATATTTCTTACACTATGAGAAGAATGTGTAGTTATATCAATTGCTCGTATATCCTGTTTATCCCAAATACCTTGGTTGGTCTTTTGGTTTGTATAAATATTTGTATATGCAGTTTCATACAATTTACCATACATATTTACAGGATACAGATAGATGATTCTATCATAGAACAACATTAAGAAATCATCGATATTTTCTACATGATGTTGATATGCATAATTGGTAAGCAATGGAATACATAAATCCATCAGCATTGATATTCTAAATAAAATCTTTGCATGTTCATTTGTATATTGTAATGATGGAGATCTTGGATTTTCATAATTTAAGTTAAGCATATAATTATCTTCTACAAATTGCCTAACTTTTAATTCTATTCCAGACTTTAATATATATCGTGTCATATCATTAAAGAATGTATATTCATTATATAAATCAAAATAGCAAGCTTTATCCATCATCAATTTAATCTTATATAATACAGCAATATATTCTCTATCAATATCATAGAATTTCTCAAAGTAGTTTATATATCTATATAAATGATCTCTCATATCTTGAGAGTTATAACACTTCTTAGCTGTTAATGAAAACTTACAAAATGACATCACCTCTTCAGGTAAAGTTAATCCATAGTATTTATCAAAAGGAACAATAAAAGCCCCCTTGACAACTTTGATAACCTCATCCTCAGGTGTCTTTGGTAACCATTCATCTACAGGTGTCAAATAATTAGATCTATTTTTATAAATAGAATCATTATCAAATGTTATCCCCGGTCTTAACTCCATTATTTGAAAAGCTCCTTCCCATTTAATTCAAAAATATAATATCTAACTAAATTATATTTTAGACTTCCTTCCTGGCTTAATTTTGGCTTTTCCTGTAATTTTAGACTTACCTGATATTTTGGATTTTGGAACAATTACCTTATTATTATTTGCCACCCATGAACTAGTTGTAGATTTACCAGTTAATTGTTTTTTGGCAGCATCTATTGCCATTTTATCTCTTGCTACTTTTCTAATATCTTTTTTAGCGTATTTTCTTCCTTCTTTATTTCTCTTTTCTGCTACAGTCTCAGCATCTGCAATAAGCTTAACCATTATAACCTTATCCCATATATTATTCTCCGACTCATATCTAGCTTTAGAGAATAATCCTCTATTTTTCATCTCTAAATATAAGAAGAAAATAGCTTTGTCATATCCAATTTCATCTTTAGGATTTCGTTCTTTAGCAACAAACTTAACAGATTCTTTGGATAATCTAGGAATAAGATCTTTAATTATCATATCTTGTTGAATAAAAGCATGTGCAAATGTATAAGTAAAATTAGGATCATTAGAAAAGAATTGTACACAATAAGGCTCTAATGATCTAGATAAAGCAGTTGATGCTGAACCATCTGGAATAAAGAATCTAACTACTACATCATAGTAGAATCTTGGAACAACTTCAGATGGAATTTTCATATAACAATAATAAGACGATTTATCTTTAGCTATAAATAATTTATAGTCTATTACTCCATTTTCTCTTAGCCTTATAGCATCCCATTTACCCACATACATATTTCTATACATATCCCTAGCAGAAAATACCATATTTTTTATTCCCATAGGATTCTGTATATATTGGGAAAATGTCATTTGCATATAATAAAACCTCCCTCCATATCAGTTTTATTATAAAAGCTTTCTGGGGAAGGTTTTACCCTTCCCCATATGTCAGACGTATTTATTTAATGCAGGAGTTTGAACAAGAGCCTGATTAGCAGTATACATTATCGTGATTATTTTAGATATTGTGTCCAAAATAACACAGTCTGACATGATACTGGTTAATACTTTACCATCATACTTCTTAGTGATAAGATTAATAGGTCCAGTATCTCTGTCCATAAATAAAAGGGCATTTGATAATGCATCATCCTTCAATACAGTAGCATATAGAATATGCATAATCTCATCATAAGCTTCTGATATAACGGATAAGCATGTAGATTTAGAGTTATCTAAATTACATTTTGCTCCATCTTCAAGCATAATATGACAAGCTCTCCATCCTTCATAATTAGCTCCATATCCAACACCATTAGCAGAAGCAGACCTGCAGTTTAGTACAGCATCTTCTAATAAATCTCTAAGAGATTCTCTATCAGATACAGTAACACCACCAACCATATATTCTACCATATTGGATTCAAGAGCTCTTAATTGACGTTTAATACTACCAGCGGCCCCAGCATGTTCTCCGGTAGTTTTATATTTCTTATATTCATTCTTTAAGAAATTAATGATATTATCATATACTTCAGATGTGATAAGAGCGCCATCTTCTGATTTAATATATTCACCAGATTCATCTTTCTTATACATCTTATATGGCTCAATGAATTTTGTTACAGCAACATCAGATTCTACAACAACAGCAGAACCATAAAAGTCATCTGTAATTGTATCTAACGTTGGAGCATATCCTTTAGCCTGATCTTGTTTTTCTATATCAGGATCTATATATTTCTTGATAGGCTTACAACCACATAATTGAGCAATATGATCAGTATGATTTACAGAAATTCCATCAATATTAGTAATTACCAACAGTGGTGGTTTCTGTGTATAATCTGTTTCTTTGTACTGATAAAGCATAGTAATAATTTTCCTAATTAATCCAGACATATCTCTAGATAATCTAGGAGCAATTATAACCGTTGGAATACATGTTTCTCTATTGACTAACTTATTCCATATATTATTATTAATAACCGTTTCAAATAATGAAATCATATATGGTGTATCAATTGGATCTTCAAAATAATAAATTCTAGGATTTTGAATTCTTGATGTTCCATTATGCGTATTAATATATCCAGCATCAGAGTATCCTACATCAAGAGTAAGCCCATCATACTCTCTAATATAAGAATTTTCATCAATAGACGATCCTACATCTATAAAGACATTCATTCCATGTTCTTTATAGATATCTTCCATTACATCTGCCAATTCTTCATTACCATTGGTAGAAATAAGAGTGATATTTCTAATATCTTCAAGCGTACATTCTCTCTTATGATCCATTATAATAGATTTAATCTCGTCTACCACATATTTGAAATCTCTCATTGTTTGAAATGGATTTAAAGATTCTCCAAAACAATGATTCAAATGGTCAAAAATTAATGAAGACATCACCACAGCAGACGATGTACCATCACCAACAACTCTTTCAATATGATGAGTAATTTCTCTTACTTCAGATGCTATAGACATTTCAATTGGATCTTGAAATCTAATATTTTGAATAATCTTATTACCATCTTTAGAATATTCTGCAATAAGATTTGTATCATTATTTCCTTTTAAAATTAAAGTATTAGAGCCAGCAGGCCCCATGCTACGAATAATAGCATCAGCTATAATTGATAAAACTTTAGACTGAACAACTTTTAATGAAGATCTTGGAACAACATTGGATTTAATATTATCTGTATCATACATGATTTTGTTTAACAGTGATGGCTGACTCATGCTTCATTCTTCCTCCATAATGAAATTGTAACAAATTGATTTTCATTACTCAATTTACCAAAATCATACGCAGATAAAAAATCTATATTAAATTTAAAATCTGCAAAGTATATATTCTTTCTATATACATGAGATGTATAAAATTTATCAGATAATGATTCATCATATAAATCTGTATAGTGGTATATATAATATGGATCATATGCACCATTCAGAGTTTCTAAATTATTATTTTGAACTATAGATATTTTTGCTTTAGTTGTATGAGTAAGATTTTTAAGTTCTTCTGCACACTTATATTCTAATTCATCTCTAACTAATATAGTCGGATATGCAGCTTCTAGTGAACACATGGCACCAACCACATTAGCAAAATCAGTAGCAGGAGAAAAAATTAAATACTCTTCTTTACATTCTGTTTTGATTGTATTATATATCTCATCTATATTATCGATATCATATTCTGTTAACGATGACAACGGATTTAATGAAGAACGGGAATAAGCTAACGATAGTATTTCACTATCGTTAGCCTTAATTCCACATTTAGACATAAAATACTTTATTATACCCACATCAGTATCAAATATTGTATCAAACTGAATTAATGGATTAATTCTATATGTATTCATAGGTTTTAATCATTAAAAAGATCATCTATATCATTAGGTGTAGATGATGTAATTGATGTAGGTCTATTCATAAATTCAGAATCATTCTTTGGCTTATTGAAATAAGAATTACTAGAACTTCCACTAGAATTCCTCGATGGCTTTTCTATACCAATCTTATCAGCAATTCTATTAATGAGATTACTTGACTTAGATGATTCATATCGTCCAAGATCCCAGAAACTAAATGCTGCAGCTCCATTCATATATCTTGCATAATCAAGTAGTAAATCTCTAAATTGACTAAGTTCAAGATTATTGAACTCGTTAAGTCTATCAAACGAAATAGTATTATTTGCAGTAAAGTCTACCTGTAAACCATAATGATAATCTTTACCATTAAATGTAAAAGATTTACTAGATAGAACCTTTCCATTTGGATCAATCTTAGAAATGATAATATATGGAATGCCATCATCGTTTCTAGATACAACAATCAAGGACTGATTCTCAGACATCCCAGAATTTACTCCGCACAAAGTATGAAGTGAAGGATCATCAATAAGATTCTGTACATACCCAGCTAAGATAGAGCACTTAGTTGGCGACAGATGAATAAAATCTTGACTATCCTGTGATCTAGTCTGGGTAGGATTAAATGGAACAATTGGATTAATGGTTAGCCTTACAGTTCCATTCCAGAAAGTAATGTCTAGAGAAGTTTTTTCTTCTTCATTTCTGAATCTCAATCTAGAGTAATAAGTTGGCGTACTCATTCTCTGATTATTATTATTTGCGTTGTTTCCTCCTAATGCCATTTCATTTTCCTCCTCTTTAATAATAAAAGAGCAGGGCTAGTCAGATTCGAACTGACGACTGATGGAGTCAAAGTCCAATGCCTTACCGCTTGGCGATAGCCCTATATGTACAGCATAAGCTGTCCCCTATATATTTTACAGTTGTCACTTATGCTGTACTGAATAGTTAAGTATTATTTAAAATTATATTTCCTGTTTATAGTTTCATATATATAATACCTAATCAAAATTAAAATTGAGGCGATGTTAATTTCTTATCATCGCCATATAAAACTTTGGTTAAATTATATATAGATTGAACTGCTTCATTAGATGATACACGTACATTTTCACACCCAATATTAATATAATTGGCTTTAGAATTTAAATATTCTAATTGCTCTTCATTGGTTTCTTTGAAATATGATCCTTTACAGTTTACAGTATCACCATCATAGTCTCCACCCATACCTTTTAAGTATAGATTAGACATTGTTAATGTATCTCTAAACAGAGTTTCAGTAGGTTGATTTATATCTTTTAATCTAATCTTTGGATAGAATTTATAAAATTTTTCATTAATATATAGAGGCTCTGTTTCTTGTGTGGATAATACAGTTACTTTTGTATATATTGTATTTGTATATGAGTCATATGGATAACGTGTAATAGATACACATTTATCTTGTGATGCTTCTACAGAAGCCATAAAAATAATGTCAGTCCATGTTAATGGTCTATGAATCACAGCTTCTGGATAATCCCCATAATCTTCTGGTTTTGTTGTAGGCGTTCCCTTGAAAGCCATATAGATTCTATGTTCATCATCGTCTGGTATTCCAGATTTTTCATAATCTATTGGAGCTTCAACAGGTCTGAATCTATCATTAGGAGAATATAAATAACGGTTTAATTGTTTATTCAATTCGTCATCATTATATACATACATTGCATTCTTAAGATATACATGTATTAATTCTCCGTTAGAATCATAACAATCGTCTTCGTATACCCCAAGATATTCTCTTTCAAAGAATCTTCTCATATGATATAAGACGAATGGATAAAAGTCTGTGGCTACTGCTGCTAAGGGGACACCAGAATGATCTAGGTCTACCATTAAATCATCAATAGTTTCTACTTTCAATTCAGGGGCAGATATAACCAATCTACATGAATAATCTGTTGTTTTTGATAAATTTGCTCTTTTTAATATACCAAATTTACCAGACATACCTGTTCCTGGATCAGATATAATATCATTCTTATTTCCACAGAAATAGTCATATATTGCTTTTAATGTATCTTGTATTCTACCACATGTGTTATCTGCCATAGATAACCCATAATTATTATTTTCTCGTAAAGATGTGGCTGCTGTAATGAGATGAACATAAAGAGTATTGATTTGTCCAACACCTTCATGTCTAGAACCAGTATTTACATCTCTATAGTATGGAGGAATGACCAAGTATTTATTAATAAACATTTTACCAGATTCAAAGTTATGTTGTATATACTTGATCTTCATATCACGTTTACGAGAATCTGTTCTTTTTAATTTAATTTTACCAAAATTTTGTTTTAACCATTTAATCCCGGTTTTACCATTCTCATAATCTTCTACTAATTCTCCATTATCGTTTATTGTAAAGAAATTAGTACCATGTACGATTTCATTAAATTTTTTATCTAATCTTAATAAAGCTTTATAACAAGATGGATCTATAAAATATTCTACTAAATCTATATATCCAAATATACCTGCTCTATCTGCTTGTGTAATACCAAATATTTCATTAGATAATAATCCATCTGGAGTTGGTAATCCATTATATCCAAAGAAAGTCGGATTAGTTATTTCTTTTACATTATTTCTTTTAATAAATTTATCTATATCTAACAACTCTACAGAAAACTGGTCTTTTCCTATTACTTCAGGATATGTGGCTTCATATATTTCATTCATAGTATCATCTCCTTATAATCGAGGATATTACTAACTAGTTTTCTTATATAAAAAAAAGAAGATAGGTATGCCTATTATAGGCATACCTAATTTTTTGATTAATCAAAAAAAATAGATCCGAGCGATTCAGATCTATTACCAGTGATTCCCCTGGTTCCATCCGTCTCAGAGATTGCTCCCTCAGGATAACGCTCTCCAGCTCCTAGGATCACCTTCTACACTGCGCGCTTGTGTAGAGACCTCGGGTATGGCATTTGTCCCGAGCTATTCTATTAAACCCATCATACCTTTACAACTCTACTGATGGGGTAAACCAAATATTCTTGACCATGATCAATGATGAAAGGTAGAGTATATAATGATACATTCATCATTGGCCTTATCTCATGGCTGCCTATTAATATGTGGGCGGTAAGGTTCCACCATTACATGCTTCATGTATATCATATATAATTGAAAATATTGACTTTTTAATTATCTTATCATACCCTTATAATATAATGCACCATTATCATCTGGTGTTAAAGTAACCGGTTCTGTAGCCATATCACCATCAGCATTTAAGAAATAAAATTTACCATCTATATTCTGTAATCCTGTTAGCATAGCACCATCTGGACCAAGATAATACCACTTGCCTTTATACATATACCATACATTAGTTACCATTCTACCAGATTGGTCAAACCAATACCATTTGTCACCATCTTTATACCAATCATTAGAAACAAACTTAGTTGGAGATAAATAAAATCTCCACGACCCATCATTTTCTTTATACCATCCAGTTTGATGTGCTAATACTCCATAATCTTTATAGAATATAGACATGTCAACATTTCCTACTACACCATCTACTTTACCTTTAGATGTATATTGCCATCCAACCATATCTATATTTGGTTTTATAGATTCATCATATATACCATTATCTTTTCCATATTTAGCAATCCAAAAATCATATTTAGCAAGTCTATTTAAATCCAACTTTCCAGCATTATACCAGTGTGCTCCAGTATAAATACCAGGGATATAATTGCTTTCATTTTCTATTGTTTTTAAAAATGCTTCTGCAATATCAGTTAATTCTTTCTTGCTCATAGTCTCTTGTTGTTCCCATTCTAAATCATAGAAAATTGGAAGTTCAAGAGTCTTAATGCCTAATACATTAATTACTTGAGATCTAGCCTCCATAATAGCTTTTTCTACAGTATTGGCATAGCAATATTTATATACACCAACTTTAATATTTGCAGCTTTTGCTCCTCTATAATTATTTTCAAACTCAGAGTCTATTGATGCTTTGGTGGCAATTCTAAGAATAGCATATTCTATTCCAGCATTACGTACTTTATTCCAATCAACTGTTCCTTGATATGAACTTACGTCAATAGCCTTAATAAATGACATATAATCACCTCTCTTAAAAGATTTGAGTGAGAGCTAATATAGCTCTCACCCAAGATTTTTGTATGGCTATATTATCATTATGTTTTAGTAGTGCACAACCATTTTTAAACCCATATATAGATTTAATAAAAAATAAGTACCTTGATTAGAAAACCATTCATTTTTAAATGATAAATAATATCTACCTGTATATTTATTATTTCCTTGATAATTGGATAATAAATATTCTTTATTTGGTGTAACAATAGACGCATCTACATCCATTTTATCTATAATTAAAGTTACAGCATCATTAGATAATGTATTAGCAACATATGTAGCATAATTAGGATCATCTGATGATATAGTCTTTGTAGCATCAGGGTTGGATGGTTGGTTTGTTACCATGGATGTATCTACAACAGCTACATTTTGTTCACCTTCATAATTTACTGCTATAATATTAGCAGCTTCTTGGGGAGTAACTCTATCAGTTAAAATCTTAGCATATGATGGATCTACATAAAAAATATATGCTTGTTGTTGATCATCGATCACAATACCAGATGAATTAACCTCATATTGCGTCATATCTCTTACATCTATCGCAATATATTTATGCTGATTATCTTTTGCATCTACCCATTTTCCAGTATATGATCGTAAATATGTTTTCTTAAAATCCATGAAATACATAAACATAGAACCATAAAAATTATTTTTAGCATTTAGATAAGATAAAAACTTATATACAGTATCTGTTGTAGGTATATTAATTGTTTCCAGTTCAACATTATATTTTAATGGTTCTATTACAATTGGAATATGGGATGTTGCAGATTGGATTAATGTAGCAGTGTTTGTATTTTTATATATGCCCTCAAAGGTTTTCTTATTGTTTTCTGCTAATGTTTTCTTATATAATCCAATTATAACAGTTTTAAATGCTATTCCTTTACCAGCAATTTCTGCATCTATGTTTAATTCTTTTGCAGGATCTGGTTCATCTCCCATAAAATAATCAAATTGATCTTTTATATAAGATTGATTTATATCTGATGTGGATACAGATGTTTTAAATTTATATATATTTAGCATTATTGTACCTTTACCCTGATCATCTCTCATTGGCTCATATAATTCAGATGGTAAGGTTACTTTCATTGTAATAATTGGCATTATACAATTATCATAGTCATATTCAATATATACATATTTAATGCATTCGCTAATAATACCTTTTTCTAAATTATTAGAGGATATATATGCCATTTCCATATTATACCCATAAGTGCATTGAACGGCCAAAATAAAAAATCCTCCTCTTTTAAATTCTGTTAATGAGACCCCATAAAGAGATCTCATTAACAGAATGTTTTTCTTAGCTGTTTTCTACCACAGGTTTGGTTGCCTTCTGAGCTATCTCTTGCTCAATAAGTCCAGCCATAACTGCAGTATTGTCTGGTGCTTGGTACACGCCAACTTCAAAGGACTTACCATCTTTATATAATGTAGGATCATAATTGATATATGGTATATCCTTTGTTGTGTTAACTTTATGCTCACTGCTAAAACAATACTGCTTAACTGTAGAATCAGCAATGAGCATAAACTTTGTTGGATTGCTATACTGAGATATCTTGTATCTATATTCCTTCTTAAGATATCTAGCACACTTATTTAAAGACCTAAGCAAATCATTCCAGTCTTTAAATGTCAATCCACTCACTGCTCCAAAATCCACATGCTTAAAGATATCTTTTACCCATTCTTCATTAACTTTCTGATGGGTTATATCTTCATTAGTTGTTTCACCAGTGATCATTCTAATAACAGCTTTTTGATCACATAATGGAATAACAACTTCATCATAGATATCTTCAACACCAGGATTATTGGATATTAGATTGATATCATTATGATAAATCTTATCATAATCTACCATAAGATATCTTTCTGGGGCAGTGATATTTCCAGCTGGGAATATGGTTGCCAAGATAAGATCGTTCTTTAAGTCATTATTAGGAGTATTTAACTCACTAAATATAATAGACTTTCCTGCTTTATGGGCAAGATAAATAACCTTATCTAATTTTGGGAACCTTGCAACCCATTCATCATTATTGCTTTTTGCTTCAGGAATACTTTCCTCATAAATGGGTTTTTTGGTTCCATCAAGTGGAACTTTTATTTCTTTAAACTCTCCATCCACCACTTCAGATGCTTTCACTATAGGAAGCTGAGTTGGTTTATTGTCGACATCATCCACCTTCTCATCATCCTTCTTTTTGAGCGGTGCTGCTGATGATATATCTTTCTTTACGATATATCCATCGTTGATGAGTTTGTTTATGATCCCAGCATAAAGCTCATCAAACAGCATCAGTTCTACTCCTTTTATAGTAGAACTATTATCACCAATATAGCATGCGCTTTTAGTGATCTCATCAACATTGGAGTCAGCGATCACCTGATTCCAATAATTGATGGCAGGAAGTGCTTCGGGAAACAATTCTACGAATTCATCCTCTGTCACGAGGAGTCCAGGAATATTGCGTCTGTTTACATAAACAGTCGCTATAATCTCTAATGCCGTATTCTTTCCAGCATTATAGATTGTTGAAAATACTGGGTCACTGATCATCCGACAATGGATACTCCGAACAATGTTGTTTAACAACATCCCATTGATCGCTCGCGTCCAAGAATCTTCAGATTCAATGGCCCTTTTCAAAATTCCAAGATTTTTCTCCTCCACAGTTGCATCGTCTTTAATGGTTACCATGTTAAATTTCTCCTTATGCTATTCTATATTCAATTGTAATGGACTCAGAAATGACGATATATTTCTACGTCCACATATATAATATCTAATTATAAAAAATAAATAAATAAAATAAGGGTGAGGAGGATAACCCTCCTCACCTATCTGTAAATATTACTCCTGGAACTCCTCTTCCTTCGAAAAACTCTACTCCTTTTACCATTGGAGAAACATTAAATTCTAATCCACGTTTACATCTTTCTATTCGATCTATATATGCAGATTGATGTAACTCTTTTATTTTAGATTGAGGAACATCTATTTGCTTTGTAGATAGTGCATATGTATTGAATATCTTCTTTTTTGCGGCATAAAATGCATTTGTTTGTCTAAATCCAGTATCTACCAATTCTATATAGTATGTATTATTATCTCTTGTTCTACCTAATGTCTGTTGAGCCAATACTTCTGATTTAAAAGGTTCTGCTAATACCACAGAATACTTTAACCCTTTTATATCCTCTCCAGCTCCAGCAGATTTTGTTGTAGATAAGATAAATCTCTTTTCTCTTTCTGCTTGCTTGTTAGTAGATATAGATGTATATATTCCAACATCATTTTCGTATTCTGGATATAGATATATGATGCGTTGTTTGACTTTCTCTATAGCATCATTAATGCCTATATAGAATAAAGCTCTACCACCTTGTTTCTCTATTAGATTAAATAAATGGTCAAACATATACCAAAAATTTTCATTATTCATCAAATATCGCACATATCTATTTCTATCAAGCCCATATGTTTTATTTTTACAAGCATAAATATCAGCCTGTGTTGGATGGGAGTTATATCTAATAGCAATATACCTTGTATGTGGATCTGTATCTTCATCAAATAATTGAATTGCTGGTACACATTTCATATAAATAGAATATATTTTATTCTCATCCTTATTTGATCTCTTTGGTGTTGCTGTTACATAATAAGTCCTATATACATTTGTATAGAAATCTATCATACACATATTTGAGAAATTCTGATGGGCTTCATCAAAGAACTTTAATCCTATTTGTAACTTCTCAAATAATTCTGTTACTTTATTCCATCCATTAGAATCACCAAATGATTTTAGTGTAGAATGAGTAACTAAATAAATCTTCTTATGAATAAGATTAGATTTATCAGATAATATTCTATTTATTACAGCAGATCCTTCTATTTTACAAATATCTGTTTCTTCTAGATTAGTATAATCTAGAATATCATTTTTCCACTGATCTAGAATGGAAGATTGAGCGGTAATCACAATAGCTTTAATATTAAGATAAGCAATAGTTGCAGTAGAGCAATATGTCTTTCCAGCTCCTGTTGGTAAATTTACAGCAAATTGTGTTTTATATACATTGTATGAATATTCTCCTTGACAGAGCATAAACTGTAATGCTTTAATTTGTCTATCATCTCTTGGAGCATATTTTAATTTTATTTGTTTATTAAATACAGCAAATTTATTATATGGGTATGTGTTTACTCTATAATAATCACCATTAAAGTTCTTTGATTCTAGTTTTCTAACTATAAAATCAGTATCCATAGATCTTGGTAAGTATAAAATTCTATTTTTAGAATCATAATACATTCCAATGATCTCTATTGTATGGGTTAATGGATCATATGATTTAAAATTATATTCTAGAGATGGACACGTTCCATAATCATAATCCATAATCATTGTTGCTGTTGGTGTTAATATAATTTTAGATATTTCCATATTTATCACCTTTTTAAAAAATATAATGGAGAGGAAGTTAATTCCTCTCCATTTATTATCATGTACTTGTTATTGTATCATCAGGATCATCAAATATAACGCCTCTTACCATTCTCTTTCTTTCAGGTTCTTCATCTCTCATCTTATAATCATCTGACACCATGTTATTTGTATTGTCAATATAGTTTTGAGGTTGAGGCATAAAGAATACATCCATATACGATGGTGTTCTCTTCTTGGATGACAATGGAGATACTAATGTAGAACCAATCTTTTGATATTCAAGAGTAACTGCTATAGAAGGATTGTTTGTTAACGATGATCCTAATGTAAGTATAGTATATGGAGCATTAGGAATATCCCAATTCGGTTTCTTTAAAATATTATCAGCATCTCTTATTTGATTTGCTAATATTACTTCATAATGAACGGCATTGAGATTGATTCCACCTTCCATATTAGTAGTGATAAATTCAGACAATATTTCATGTCTATTATATTTTGAAGTTTCTGATGCTTTATTTATAATATGCTTAGACTTCTCTAATGTTCTAGATAATTCTTTATTCTGAATTCTTATATAAAACAATACAGGAAGATCTTTCAATTTATTGAAAGGAATGACAATATTATTGTCCACATATTTACCAAACTTTCTCATTTTAATATTAAGATCTTCTGAAAGATATATTTCATCATTCATTTCTGGATGATTATGAACAATTGTTCCATTTGGATATCTTACATTAATGGAGTTAATGTATTCATTATATTTTATCTCATCATCTTCATCCATAGATTGAATTTCATCAGGATTGATACATAAATCATATCCAGTATAATCTTGATCTTCATTAAGAGAAATGAAATTCATATCTATAGAGAATAACTGGAAGAATTCTTCATTCCATTTAGAATCAATAACAGCTGATTCTAATAGATGTTTTGCTGATAATAGCATCTGTGTATAA
>Ga0256407_10009289_pt1 | contig 14114 bp, 13 predicted proteins | sample RumenRJG_04DNA_FD_193489 | JGI IMG/M metagenome (GOLD analysis project Ga0256407, IMG submission 193489) | Bovine rumen microbial communities from Lethbridge, Alberta, Canada - RJG_04 | ecosystem: Host-associated > Mammals > Digestive system > Stomach > Rumen | place: Canada: Alberta... | reverse complement strand
TGGCTTGAGAATGTATTTCTTCAAGAAACTGTTGCCTATCTTAAATAGTAGGATTAATCACTATCTGAAAAAGTTTGAATTATCTGCTACACTAGAGCTTGACCCATCTATGAATGAAACTATTATGACCGGTCACTTTGAGCAGTCATATAATAATTTCTCAGGCGGTGAAAAGGCTCGTATTGACATGGCTATATTATTATCATTCTTTGATATTAGTAAGATGATATCTAACTGGTCATGTTCATTGCTATTCGTTGATGAAATTCTTGATGGCGGTGTAGACAATAATGGTATTGAACAGTTCCTCGGTACATTATATGGAATCGTTACTGAACAAGACAAGAATGTTGGTATCTATATCATATCGCATAAACTGTCTGATGTCCAGATTAACTGGTCTAACATAGTGATGATCGAGAAGAAGTCTATGTTCTCGGAAATTAAGAAGGAAAAGTAAATGAGAGTTGCATTAATTGCTGATCTTCATATTGGTGTTAAGAAAAGTGACCAGACATTTCAAGCATCACAGTTGAAGTTCTTTAAAGAACAGTTTGTTCCTGAACTGAAAGAAGAAAAAATTGATACTATCATTGTATGTGGTGATGTATTTGATACTAGACAGTCTGTGAATGTACATACTGAAAATGTCGTGCTTGACTTATTTAAGAATGTTCTTGCTGACTTTACTATTCATATCATTGTTGGCAATCACGATATGTATCATACAACTACTACTGAAATCAATTCGCTTAAAGCACTTGACTTATTACCAAATGTTACTGTCTATGAAGGACCAACTGAAGTAAAGTTTGGAAAAGTTAAGACATTGATGCTGCCTTGGATTACAAAGTATGAAGACTTTGATGAAATAGTACTTAACGAGTATGACTATGCATTTGCTCATCTTGATGTTGTTGGGTTCAACATGGGTTGTAATATGATGGCGACTGATGGCCTTGATGTCAAGAAGATCATCAAGAAGTTTAAGCATACATTTACAGGTCACTATCATGCAAGATCTACAAAGATGTTTGACAATGATCATGAGATTACATACATAGGTTCGCCTTATCAGATAACAAGAGCAGACCGCGGTGAAGATCGTGGGTATATGATTCTTGATCTTGATACAGCTGAATTTGAATGGAAGAACAACACTAAGTCAATGATCTTTACAAAGTATGTCTATCCTATTATTGATAAGACAAAGATTGCAGGTAATCAGGTTGACATTGAAATTCCATTCAATATGCAGAATGAAACTAAGAAGATCTATGATTTGGTGAATGAACTAAATGCTTTAGGTCCTGCTTACCCAATCAATACCTATTACGGTGACCCTCCAGATGCTGATGACAACATTAGCATTGATGTTGACCAGTTGAATCTTATCAGTCTATTCAAGTCTTATATTGAACAGATAGACACAACGCTTGATAAGCGTGAATTATACGATGAACTAATCAAACTATATGACATGTTCAAAGGAGCTAATTCATAATGCAGTCTGAAGAAGAATATAAACAGGAATATCTATCCGGTCTGCATCAGACTGACTATAACCATTGTAGGTTCGCTGAAGATAAGCAGGAATACTGTAAGCAATGGTTAAGACAGAATGTGCCTTGGGCAGATTTTGATAATCCAAAAACGATAGTTGATAGAATCTGTAACTATAAGATATATGATAGAGACCCGAGAAAAGCTCTCTGGGCTGATAAAATACAAGCAATATATCAACTAAGGGATTTAGGGTTCAATGACCTTATAATAGAGCCAATAATGATTTCAAGAGGTCCTCTAACTGCCAATGATATTAAACAAATTCCAGACGGTAAGTGGATTTTACGAATGAATCATGGTTCTGGATGGAATATGAAGTTTACAAAGTCAAAAAACTTCAATCCAAACTATCTAATAAGTAAAGTAAAAGAATGGTATAGTCTAAATTATGCTTATGTTACTGGATATGAAAGTCAATATGAGCATATTATTCCAGGGTTTGTAATTCAACCAGATTTAGGTGACTTAATGAACTGGGAATTCTGGTGTGAAAATGGAAAAATTGTCAATGTAAATTTGGTTAGAAAGATTGGAAAGAATTTGGAAGATAATATTGCTTTCTTTGATGGTGATGGAAATGAAGCACCTTGGAAAATAGCAAATGCGGCATCATATAAAGCAGTCACAAAGTTCCAAAAAGATACACTTGCAAAAATGAAACCTTATGTACTCAAGTTAGCAGAAGATTTTAATTTTGTAAGAGTTGATTTGTATAGTATAAATAAAGAAATTAAATTTAGTGAATTAACCTTCACGCCGTGTGGTGGAAGGATCGTGATACAAGGAGTATAATATGAACACTAAACTAAACAAAACATGCATTGAGAAAGTTGCTAAACTTTCTTACAATGATTTCAAAATTTTATATGATTACTTTTCTCAGGCAATAAAGAAGGAAGGATACACGAAAGACTTTAGTCTTCTTTGTATTGATAACTTTATTGCACTTTCAAAAATGGCTATGGAAGTTCAGAAAAATATTGATGAACACTTCAAGCCTAATGAAAAGGTATCTGAATATAATACTAAGCTTAATGAACTTATCGCTAAGTATGCAGATAGAACAGAAGAAGGCAAGATCATCTATGATGAAAAGAAACGTCCTGTAATTAATGAACAATTCGTAGAATTTGATGAAGAACAAAAGAAACTTGTTGAAGAATATAAAGATGAACTTAAAAAGTATGAAGAAATTCAACGAGGTGGAAACAAGTTCCTTGCTGAAACATTCGTTGATGTTACACTTACTAAGTTCAATGATGATAAGGACTATCCTGATGCAATAGTTCCTATTGTCTATGCTATTCTTACTAGTGTTTAATCTTTAGAATAATGAAAAGAAAAAGGAGCAGATTTACTGCTCCTATCTTTCATATATTGAATTTATTAACCTAATGAATTGTGGAATACAATAATTGCTGCACAAAGGTCAAGAACTGAAAGGTCACGAGAATCAGACATTCTAATTTTCTTATAAGCTCTTGGAGAACAATTAGTACTATCAGGAACAAAGTTTTTATTTTCAACTATTGACACAATTTGCTGACAAGTACCTCTAATAGTTTTCTCCCAGTTCTTAATTTGATCTTCCATAATAGCAATCTTTTTAGTTTGACCACAATCATTCTTAAATGCTGTCGGAATGGATTCTAACATAATGGATTTTGCGATGTCAACACCTGATTCTATAGATGAACGAATTGCACCTCTAACATCAGATGAAGTTTCCTGTTTTGGTTCAACAGGTTTTTCTTCAATATGCTGTTCTTCAGGTGCTTCTTCAACAGGTTCAGATACTGTATCATCTAAATCTTCATTTATTTTATGAATTTCATCAATTATATTGTTAAACTCGTCTTTCAACATATAAATACTCCAAAAGATTTTAATATTTATTTGATATGGATGCAATAGTAAGTCTAACAACTTGGAAAGGTAGAATAAATGATAGATCTTTTCATAAAGTTCTTTATCGTCTTCTATCTCAAAAAACAAAATATAACTATAAAGTTGTATTAGTTCTATCTGAAGAAGAATTTGGTAAGAATTATAAATTACCAGATGCTTTGACAATAATGCAAGAATGTGAAAAATTTGAAATTTTATGGACTTATTCAAATACAAAAGCATTAAAGAAACTTGATCCCACAATGGAGAAATATCCAGATATTCCAATCATTACAACTGATGATGATATCTTGTTAAAACCCGATGGACTTCAAATGGCATTAGATGAATATAAGAAAAATCCAAAATATATTCATGGTTCTATATGTGGAACATGCAATGGAATTATGCGAGTTGGAGGTTTAAGAATTTTTCCTCCGCATTCATTAGCACATATTGATAATAAGTACTTTAGGCAATACTTTAAATGTTTACAGGATGATGAATGGAATGGAATTCGTGCTGCATTAAAAAGAACAAGCATGAAGCGACTTCGTTGTCGTCCAATAAATACCATAAATTATGGAAACCAGAATGTTGCTTTTTCTAAAGAGTATGGAAAATTCAACTTCAGGCTTGCATTAAAAAAGTTCAAAAAAGATCATCCAGAATTTTTTAAGTGATGTGAAATAGGAGAAACCAAAATGATTCAAAAAAGAAAAATCAACAAGTTCAATATTAAGTCTGCATTTGAATACTTCAATGGCTTAATGTCTAAACCAGGTGAAAAGGCAGAATACTCGATGTTCGTGTTTAATAATTATTCACGACTTCTCCCAGTCTATTCAGCAATTTCTAATGAGATTTATGATCCTAACAAAGATCCTGAATTTCAGGCATATAACGGCAAGGTTAGAACATTGGCAGTAGAATATGCAAAGTTGGATGAAGCAGGTAAGCCTTTAATTGATGCTAATAAAAATATTGTCATTGACGAAGCTAAGTCTGCTGAATTTAATGAAAAACTAGCAGAACTAAATAAAGAAAATGAAGCACTTTTGAATGGTGTTAAAGAAAAGCAGAATAAGAATAATGAAATCATGCAGCAGATTATTGAAATTGACATTGATGCAATTACAATTTCTCAATTTATTCCTTCTGCACCTCCATTCATTGTTGGTCTGTTTGCTTACGGTACAATCTAAACTTACTAACTGCTAGATAATAAAAAGGCCCGGAAAACTCCGGGTCTCTTTTTATGAATTAAATGAAGCTCTTAGCAACCTTTAATTGCTTTCATGTATTCCTTGAATGCAGAAACAATAGCCTTAGAACCATAATCAGAAAGTTTCTTGTTGAAAGTTTTATTTGCTTCATCAACACGAATCTTTCTTTCAATATAAAGATTCGTAGATTCATCTAAAACCCAACGAGTTGATTCATTTACTGCTTCAACATATGCATCAGGACAAGAAGGAAGGAATACGGAGTCAATCGTAACAAGGGAGAAGTCATTCTGAACAATTCCCTTATTATCTAGAGATCCAGTACCTCTAGAAGACACACCCATATGAACTCCGCCTTTAATCAATCCTTCAAGAATCTTACCACAAGGCGTGGGAAGAACCCTAGCCTTACCCATTGCGAAATCTCCATCCATGTGAAGATCTGTAATAAGAATTGCTGCTCGTTCCGAATTGATTTTTTGTGTTTCGGGATGTTCGAGTTCGCCAACAGACTCACGATTTTTAATCATTGTCTGGAACTTGTCAACTTCACGAGCAATAATTTCACGGGGATAAGTTCTGCCATTTCTATTCGTCTTCGCTGCCCCTAAAAATGGGCCTTTAATGTACATGAACTTGTCTTCAGCAGACTCATTAATAGTCTGACCCTCTAAACATTCTTCGTTCAATAACTTTAATGGTTCCATAATATAACCTCTAATTTTATTTATATTTATACATGGCCCGTTTGAGCATTATGCTACAAATTATGCTTTATCACCACCCCAAGATTTGGGAATAACGGCTCTTTCAGCTCTACCTGCATTAGATGATGTTCCTGCACTTATGAATGTTGAATTGTTATATTTTCCAGGAGCACATGAACTCAAATAACTATATGCCGCACTCATTCCTGGACTACCATATTCACCCGCCATTGCATTACCTTGGAACATATAATGAGCACTTGTAATTCGTGAAGTATCTACTAAACTAGATAATGAAGGGAAAATTCTCAATTGACAGTTAGCGAACATTGATCTTAAAATTCTAGCATTAGTAAAATCAAATCCGTCTGCCCATTTCAATGAACCACAGCTATCAAACATTGACCAGAAAGCTGAACAAGAAGATGTATTTAATTTCGGAACTTTTGCTATTGATGAATGGAAGAACATACCATTCATATTTACTACATTTTCTGTATTGAATTCACAAATTGAGCGAACATACGAAGTCTTTTGAGCATTACTAGAACCAAATGTTCCACCTGCTACTTTATTATTAACGAATGCTTTATTAGCCATGCTGGTAACACCACTAAATTCGCCAGCAGCAATTACATCAACTAGATTATTAGCAGCAGTAAATTTACCATTAAATTCATCATCCCAATTAGCTGTTGTATGTGTATAATCCCATTGGTTTGTTCCATCATTTGTTGTTACTTTAGTCCAAGTACTACCACTTTTCCAACCTGTAACATTTGTAGGATTATAACTTGTATTTGAGAATTGGAATCTAAATGTATAATCTGGCAACACAATAGGTGGGGGTGGGGGTTCAGGAGGACCTATTACACAATGCCTGTTATTTACTGCAATAACAGGTTTAATTGTTGTTGCTACACCTGCCGAATAATAATTACCAGAGCAATCTTCTACTAATCTGGGTACATTTTGTGATGTATAGTTTCTATAAGGCATCAATGTGCCATTAACTGATGATAGCCCATTTGCCCATACATTAAAATGTGCTGTTGTTGTTTCATTATTGTTAGAAGAATAACCAATACAATCATATATTGGTCTTGCTACGTTTAATTTTCTATCATTTAATCCTACCGCACTCCAAGCTATATTGCTTGAAAGTGTTATTATATTAGGCATAACAAACCTCAGCAATCATTATTTCTTTTACACCAGCTTGAATGTCAGTTGATAATCCACCACCAGTCAAAGAACAACCAGTAAGACCTTTAATATACCAATCAAGTTCCATTGTTCCTGTATTGCTTGCATTTACATATTCGTATGTAATTGAATCGGTGTTATTCCAATTTGTTGCTTTAACTGAAACTGTGGCTGGTGTTGCATCAGTATTTTCTACTATCATTTTAATATTACAATGATAAAGTTTTGTTGAATCTAGTCCTGTAATTTCACTATTGTTTACACCAACAGTACCACTCTTTGAATTATATGCTGCATATGTGGTAGAAAAAGCAATCGCTGTATTTGAGGCCATGATTGGTGCAGTTGTGTAATATAAGAAAATTTCTGGCTTAGCATGGAATTTAATTGTTTCATTAGTATCATCAACATCATAAGAAATACCAACACCTTCTTGTAATTGATATTCAGTCAAGTTACTATTTATTGATTTTGTTTGGGTTAATTCACCAGCTACAGTAATACCATTACCACCAGCAAAGTTTGAATAAATTCTAGCATTTGAATCAGAACAATAATATCCAGCTTGCTGACCATTTAATTTATTGGAATTTGCTGCACTATTAGCACTTTCTGCTATAAATGCAGATCCATTATAACCAGATATATTATTATTACTATCAAATTCAAGATTAGTAGATAACATGTCACCACCGCCAGCAAGTGCTGATGTATTGATAGAAGTAATAGCATTATTTCCATCATACCCAAATGTTAGTGCATCTTGCTTATTTCTAAGTGCACTAATTGGTTCAGCGGCGCTAGTATTGCCAGAGGGATAAATGTATCCCTCGGCCATTTTAGCATAAAGACCAGTTGTGTTTATTTCTGATACTAAATTCATATACTTATTTATTACGGTGCAACATCAGGTACCGCAGTCAAATCAGGAACAGTAATAATTGTATATGTATCCTGCCAGTTACCAGAATTAGCACTTACTGTTTCATAGACACTATTCCATTCTGTTGCACTAATATCATTATTTGTAATAAATCCACTTGGGTTATCGGTAGTATAGAATGTAGCGCTATCAGTTTGATAACTAGAGATATCTAACTTTCCACTTACTGCCTGAATTGCGGTTACATAATCTGAGCTTAAACCAACTTCATGACTTGCAACATAAACTCCATCGGTACCAGAATAAGCAACTACATCCCAATTATCATCAGCGGTTGTTGATGTGGTAACATATTGTGAAAGATCAACGGAAGTATCACCAATCTTTTCCCATGCTGTAGTAGATGCATCAGCAGATGTGAAAATCCATTCATTATACAGATCAGGACCAGGAGCATCATTATCTTTAACAAGGTAAATATACTTAAGTGCAGAAGCACCAGTAGCTACATCAGGATGATCATCAGCACCAGCAGCACCAGCGGTCAAATAACCACCACCAGCTTCAGGCATTTCAATCCATGAATTGTTATGGAGAACTAAAAGTTTATCTTGTGCGGATGCAGCAGTGGCCGATGTAATGTATTCACCGGAGACACTAATCTCATTATTGCTATCAATAGCAATACCATCACCAGCAGTATACTTTTCACCAGCAAAAGCAGTTCCAGCATAACCAGAAATTTTATTATCTGCATCATATTCAAGACCATTTTCAATCGCATCAACGGCAGCCGCAGATGCACCATCAGCCGCGGCAGTAATATCATCATTCCAATCATAACCACTAATGCCATGATTTGTTACATCAATATAATTATTAGCAGCAGTATATTCTGTAACGTCCCAAGCAGTTGTGTCAGCGGTAAATGCTGTAAATGACGATGTATCAAGTTTATCAGCAACTTTGTCCCAATTACCAGAATTGGAACTAACAATATCAAATGCTTCATTCCAATTACTTGCACTTGTATCTGCTTTCTTCAAATAGGTTTGGTCAATGATGAGCCCGCTTGCATCAGCTTCAGCTCTTTGTGCAGATGCTGCAATGATTCGCACACCGTCTATTTTATAGATTCCTGAATTTGTTTCTCCTGCCATAATTACATCTCCAATGGTTTATATTCAAAATCAATTTTGTCTTGTTTAGCGGAAACAGCACTTGCGCCATTCCACACACCAGAATTTGTAGATATAGTATACTCTATAGTATTAACTTTTGCACTAACTTGTTGGACTTCATTATCCACAATTTTCATCAACTCTTTTAGAGCCGATGTAGTAAAGTATCTATTCTGTTCATCTATCGTTACTGGCATTTAATATCCTCACTGTATTTATTCTATACTCGTTCACCAGTTACGATTGCCCAAATTTCATCAACATCAGATTTCGTAATTGTTTCTATTGAACTTACTGATGTAATAGCCTCAACATATCCTTGTGCAAGACCTACATTCCATTGACTTGAAACAGTAGAATCTTTTGCAGCAACAATGCCGCTATATCCGCTTAATGTTGTATCAGTAACAACAGGTTGTGCTGTTAATTCCAATGTCCATTTGATATTTGAACCTTCTTCAGCGGATGTTGTTCTAATATTCGAGTCGCCAACAAGAACAGTTCCTTTAATAGAACTTACTGAACTGATTGCAGAAAGTTGTTCATTTGATAATGTATCTTGCTTATCATTCAAAGCACTAATAGTAGCATATAATGTATCAGCACTAGCTTGTGTAAGGAATGTTCCAGATACAGCTGAGAATGCAGACTTATCAAGTTTTGCAGATACATCATCCCAATTGGCGGAATTGCTTCCAACGACCGCATCTATTCTAGAAATATCAGCCTTAGCGCTATTTACTTCATTAAGAATATTTCCAGACATCGCAGATACTTCTTCAGTAAACTGCGTATAGTCAGCATCAAGAGCTGCAAGGCTTATTGCACTCCCGCCATTGCTGTAAGCAATTACATCGCCTGCTGCATATGTATTTCCAGAAAAGTCAACAACGAATGCATCAGAATATGTAGGTTCAAGTCCATTAGGATCACCATTGCCAATGACGAACAAAGCATCTGCAGTAGTTTCATTTCCTTTGCCAATTGCGAATAATCCAGAACCTGCTTGTGTATGATCGCCAAAGGCAAATGAACCAGGTTCAGAAGCAGATACTTCATTACCTACTGCAAATGAATTTTCAGCTGCATATGAATTGCGACCGAATACTACAGCATTTCTTCCTTCTGCATTATTATTTTCTCCATGAGAAAATGCATTAATGCCAGCGGCAATACTTGATGTGCCGCCAGCATGTGAAGCAAATCCCGCAGCAGTTGTTGCACTTCCCTCGGCGTGAGATGCGTCACCTTGAGCGAGTGTATTAGTACCTTCAACAAATGCATGCGTTCCAGATGCTTCGCCATTTGTATTGACTTGAATACCAGCAGGCATGCCACTTTCATAGTAGTATGTAAGATCAGTGCCAAGCGGAATATAAAGTCTATCATCAACTGTTTTTGAAATACCAGATGTAACTGAAACTTCAGAAGCACCACCTGCTATTGCTGATGAATTAATTGCGGTAATCTGATTATTCTGGTTATATGAAAACTCTAGAAGATCTTGCTTTTCTTCAAATGCAGATGCAAGTTCATTAGCACCAGAAGTTTCATCTTTACGATAATATGCTGTAAGATCTAATGCAACATCTCGACCAATAATAATCCAATCGTCTGAAGTCGTGTAAGCAACTTCATCACCAGACATTACAGACTTACCGTCAATAGTTCCAGAATCAGTAATACTATAGACATCACCAGCCTTCATGCTGGTCATTGTATTAATCTCATCACATGTTGCTTCACCAACTATATGAAGCGGACCAAGATTCGCTATTGCTTCCTGAATGTCAGCACTTGTAGCAAAAGAACCAGATACATCAGAGAATGCAGTCGAGTCTAACTTAAGAGGAATGGAATAGATATCATCTAATGTTTCTTGAGAAAACATATCCTGCTTCCCGGAAAGATCAGATTGTGTCGCTATATCGGCCGAGATACCAATTATTTTTCTTCCAATTTCATTTTGAACATAAATTCCATCCGTGCCAGATATTTCCACACCCCCGGCACCAGCGGCTATTGCAGATGAATTTATGCCTACAATTTCACCTTTGGAATTATAGTTATACTCAATGTCAGTTTTCTTCATGTAGGTAGCGGTAATCTCGTCACCAGATATGTCAGCTATTGCTCTTCTTGCTACTTCTGCAAATATTGGAGTATCATTTACATCATGAAGATATCTCATCTATCATTCCTCTAAAAATCTATGTATCCGAGCTTTAACTTATCTTGCTTATTAGAGATTGCGATGGAAAGACTATTTACAGCAGCATTGAATTCATCTCTAGTAACATATTCGCCTTGAATATATGAATCCGCCTGATCATAATCATTTCCACGATGATACACAATTTTAGAATTAGCAGTAGCTCTCATACTAAATATCCTTTAGTATATTTATACAAAGATATATTACAGGTCTTTAGCCGATAATTACTAATGAATGATATGATATTTTAGTTACAATTAGTATCTATCCCAGAATATTCTATTAGCTGTTGCTGCAATTATTAAATCAAGATGATAGGAATTATATGCAGTCTGTCCACCAATATAAATATCATTACTATTACTCCACAAAGCACTACCACCTCTGCTATGTGCTGTTGTATTTGAAGGTATTCCTGTAATTTTTATAACATATGATGCTGATGTACCCATTCTTACAAAATGATATTTAACTTCTTTTAGTAATGAACTCCATCCAACTGTTGCTGTACCATTTGTGCCTGTATGACAAAAATATAAATTTGTAACTCCTGATTTTGTTAAATCAGAAATATTTGGCGATAATGTACTAACATACCAATCAGTATCATGTACAGGTATAAGATGGGAAGAAATATAATTAAAAACTCCTGATGTAGCGCTAAATGCATCAGCCATTACACCAACACCAGATGCTCCACCATCTGATACTGAAAAATTAAACCAGCCTTGACAATTTCCTACATTTGTAGCAGTTGAACCATAACGCATAGGAGTATTCCAATAACTAAATCCTAATGCAGCAGATACATTAGAATTATCTGCATTTTTACCAGTAAACACCAAAGCTGCTTTTTGGGTGGATGTAACTGTTGCGTCTTGATTAGCACTATTACCAAAATCTATAAGTAATTCATTGCCAGTTAAAGCAGTATTACCAATTTTTATACTACCATTAGCGGCAACATTACCAAAAAAGTCTATACCAAATACATTTTTTCTATATCCTGCATTAGGGAAATAATAGCGTTTTATAGCCGCATCTCCATTTGCATTAGATGCAGAATAACCATAACCACCACCAATAACAAAAGCTAGGCCGCCACTATTGTTATTATTTAGATTCATTGTATCACTTGGATTATTCCATCTTCCAAGAACAGTTTGTCCAGGTATGTAACTTATAAGTCCTTTACCGGCAACAAATGAATATGGTGCAAGTATACCGTTTAATTCACCAAAACCTGCTGCTTCTGTACCTATACCATAATTATATTTGCCATATACGAATGGTCCAACATGTATATTGTCAGATCTTACCGGTGTCATTGCTTGCGCTGATATAAATAACTGCCCATATGAATCTATAATATCTCTAATTCGTGCTTCATGTGTATCTACAGAATAATAATATTTACCAGAATGTGCAGTAAAATAAGTAAGCGGATCACTCATTACACCATTAATAACATTACCACATTCATAATCAGACATGGTCCAATATGCATCAGGGTCATCGTAAGTACCCATATTAGCAACCACATTATCTGTACCCATACCAACATGTATAGACATACCTTTCAAATTGATATGTGAACCAAAAGCAATACCACGAATAGAGCCATAAGAATAGTTATTGGGACCAAAAATAAAATTCTCTCTAAATGGCCCATACCCATGTCCAGCATCAGTACCATACAACATGTTATGAGAACCAAGTATAACATTATGTGTACTCATATGTTGTAAAGTATTAGAATTGCCAAATATAAAATTATCGTTTGCTCCCTGGCCATGAGTATAATTGGAAGTATTATTATCTCCAAATGAAAATAAATTACGTCCATAAAAATAATTTAAACTATTGCTATGCCCAACTATGAATCCATTAACTAAATTACATGCACCACTAAATCTATTTGCACAACCAATTATAGTATTATGGCTATAACCAGAAGTTTCAATATAATTTCCTTTACCAAATATAAAGTTTGCATATGGTATAGAGGGATAATTACTTGTTGAAGTCCAATTATTATCAGCACTAATAGTATTGCTATTACCAAAAATTGTATTTCCACCAAGAAGACCATTACCATAGTATGTGTCGGCGTAAATTTTATTTTCATGTCCAAAAATACTATCATATGAATGATAAAGTGATGAAATTACATTATCATCGCCAACAACAACTTCATAATTATTATCATAACCACTTGTATTAGTAGCAATAATTTTATTATTAACACCTTGGACAATGGCAAAATCTGTTTTATCTAATGAATGATTTACACCATTAATAATTGAATAGTCTACAGCTCCTTCGCCTACAGCGGTAATTGATACACCATTTATAATATTAAATTGTCCGCTTATGCTGTTTCCAACACCTTGAACAATGTTCATACTACCAGATTCAAGATTTTGATTTCCAATTACGAAAGTATTATTACCATAAGAACTATTTTTATAGCCTCCAACTGTTGAATAATCACCATATGCAAAATTATCAGATCCATTAGTATGAGAACATTCACCTATTGCACTTGTTTTATATCCTTCAGCATGAGAATTTTCGCCGACAGCACTAGTATTACATCCTTCGGCATGAGAATATATACCGCATGCATGTGCACTAGAACCTTCAGCATGTGCGCCATCATTAGTAGCGCTTGTATGATCCCCTTCCGCATGAGAATTAAATGAATATGCTACTGTATAATTTCCTTCAGCATGTGCATTATTGTCCAAGGCTGAAGTAGCATATCCTTCTGCATGCGATGCGTATCCAGCAGCACGCGTTATGCCACCTTCTGCGTGTGTCGCGGTACCAGCAGCTCTAGAACTTACACCTTCTGAATGTGTAGCATGCCCTATTGATTCAGTTTCATAACCTTCAGCATGTGCTGCACTGCACTCACTATCATATTTTGTAGTTGTTTTATATCCTTCTGTATGTGAAAATCTATTTAAAGCAGATGTATAATGTCCTTCAGCGTGAGAATTATTACTAGATGCTATTGTTTTTTCACCTTCAGCATGAGAATGATAACCTATTGCAGATGTACCAAATCCTTCAGCATGGCATTGTCCTCCTTGTGCTGATGCAAGTGTTTCAGATCCTTCAGCATGAGAACCTCTACCAAAAGCACATGATGACCAACCTTCAGCATGTGCGGCTCCTGTCCAAGATGGTATATTTTCATCGGAGGCATATGTATAATAGCCTTCCGCATGTGAATAT
>Ga0256407_10009286_pt1 | contig 14116 bp, 8 predicted proteins | sample RumenRJG_04DNA_FD_193489 | JGI IMG/M metagenome (GOLD analysis project Ga0256407, IMG submission 193489) | Bovine rumen microbial communities from Lethbridge, Alberta, Canada - RJG_04 | ecosystem: Host-associated > Mammals > Digestive system > Stomach > Rumen | place: Canada: Alberta | collected... | reverse complement strand
TAATGGGAATTTATGTAGTTTTTTTATTATTTATACTGTTAAATTATTTTTGTTTATTTGATATTAATTTATGTTTTGGGATATTTTATTTATTTTCAATGATATTTTTTTTTTTTTGGTTTTTTTATTCTTAATGGGTATAAAGGAATAACAATTTTAATTAATGAATTAAAAATATTTGTTTTGAATTCATGTGATGGAAATAATAAAATTTTATTCTTGATTTTAATATACTTTCATGATTTATAATTTATTACTTATATAAAATGTAAATTTTTTTTAAATACATTTTAATTTTAAAATTAATTAAAAAATTATAAAATAATTACCTCTAATTATTTGATTTATTAGTTATAAAAATATTTAAAAATTATCATTATTTATAACTCTACAATATTATTCAACAAATTAACTTATATATACATTATAATTTTAAAAAATTTAAAAAAATACAACAATTACTATTTATTGTTTTTTATCTTTTGTTTTAATTGATGTTGATAACAAATTTTTTCTAAATTATTAATAAGTCTTTGTGAATAATTTCTTATACTCCCAAAAAATTCTTCAGAGACAGGAAAATCAAAAATAGTTTTCATAGAAACAAAAGTTTGATTATGAGATATTTTACTAAGAAAAAAATAAATTGAATGATGAGGATACTCATACCATTCATCATATTTTTCTAAATTATAAATTATTAATAATTGCGTTTTTAAATTTTGAATTAATTCAACATGAATTTGCATATTTCCTGGTAGTCTTTCAAAACTTGTTTTTTCTTTTAATGATAATTTAAATCTCTGTTTTTCATATATTACTCCATTATTTTCATCACTTGTTAAATTTTTTAATTTTTTTGTGCTTGGAAAAAAAAATTTAAATAAATTAAAATGTAAACATAAACTTGAAATAAAATCATAATAAGTATTAATTATTTTCATCGTATGATAAAATGTAAATAATTTATTTAATGAAATTGCTTTACTTAATTTGGTTAGATTCTTCATTTGCTCTTTTTGAAAAATATTTACAAATTCTGATGTAAATGTGACTCCAAAGAATATAAAATTAATAATCATATATGAAGTAGAATAAGATAAATTATGTAAATTAAATATAATAAAAAAATCTAAAGTTTTAGGAGAAGTTTTATATACTTTATAATTAATTTGTAAAAAATAATCTGTTTCGATGATATGATTAACTTTCATATATAAATTTAAAAATTGTTTATATCTTAGAAAGAAAAATGTATTTTTTGCATATGTATTTTGCCCATTTAATAATATTGGATCTGAAATTATTTTATTTTCAAAAAAACTTATTAAATTTCCAAATGTTTGAATATTTTTAATTATATTATACATTTTATTATATGGAAATGGGAATTTAAGTTGAAGAATAAATTGTGTTTCTTTTGGATTTATATTATTAATCAATGAATTGTTTTTTATCTTTTTTACAACCAAAGCCATTATTATTTTTTTTTAATTATGTTATTCAATTATTAAAATAGAATATTATTTTGATAAAGTTAATGAATATTATAAATATAATTTAAATATAACTATTTACAAAAAATATATTTTTAACTTAAATATTAAATTAGCAATTTACTTCACCTATTTTTTTTAAAGAATATTGTCTTAAATCATTCATGGCAATATCTAATTCATTTTTTGGATCATCATTAATATAATATTTAGAAACAATATTTTGTAAAATATTTTTTAACTCTTTTAAATCATCATCATCATCTTTCATATTAAGAACAATTAATTGATAAGCAACATTATCATAAGAATTTTTAAGTATTTGTAAATAATTTAATCTTTTTTTTAAATCATCTTGGCTAAAAGTACTTAAATTGAATTCATTTAAATCTTGATTAGGATTATTTAAATGATTTGATATAATATTAATTTCATTTGATAATTTACTTGATTTTGAATTCATAACATCAGTTAATTCTTTTAATGAATTACTCTCTTCAATATCTGGATCTATGTTATTTTGAAGAGTTTCTCCACAACATGTACCCATAAATTAATTATATTTATTTTATTTTAAATTTTTTGAAAAATAAAAATTATGTATTTTTTTTTAAATATATTTAAATTAGAAATCAATATATATAGAATTTAATTATTTTGATATATAAATATTACTTTTTTTATTTTTATTTTATAATATAATTTATGTTTTAATTGGAAAATATTATTTAATAGTAAAAATAAATTATTGAAATGTCATATAAGGAAGAAAATGAAATATTAGAAAGAATAAGGGAAGTTGAAAAAACATTCAATTATCAAATTGCATCTACAACAAGTCCAATTAATGGAAAAATAAATGAAATAACTACAAAACTAGATTTATTAACTGCAAAAATAGAAACTTTAGATACATTTTTTAATGAATATAAAATAAAAGCAGATAAAATTGATGAATTTATTCAATTTAAAAACAAAACTTTAGATCAAATTACTTCTCATGAATTAAGAATAAATACAATGTCAAATGATATAACTAATATGAGAATAAAATATGATAAATTGTTCTTAGATAATTTAACTGTTCCAGGATTCATTGGTGAATTTTGTAAATTTAAAACAATAAGAGATTATCTTGATAATAATATTAAAGAAATGAATGCTTTAAATTCTTTTAGAAATGATTGTTTAGTAGAATTAAAGAGTTATAATAGAAAAATTGAAAATTTAGTTAAACAATTTACTAATAGTTTAGATAATTTTGGTGATAGACAAAATACAATTTTAAGTGATGTTAAAATAGAAATTCATGATATGGTAGATAAACAAATAATAGCATTACATGATAAATTTGAAGAGGTTAAAATTTATAATACTAAAGAAGCTAAAAATTTAGCAGAAAAATCTGATGATTTAATAAAAGTAACTAAAGAAACAATAGATTATAAAGAAAAATTAAAAAATTATTTTGACGATAATATGGAAACTATAAATAATGATTTTGATGAAATAAAATTGAATATAATTGATTTTAATGAAGAATATAGTAAAATTAAAGATAAATTTCAAGAAATAAGTGATTTTGTTAAAGATTTTAATATGAAAAAATATACTAATAATAAAAAAGATGATTTACCTTTCAAGAGAAAAGCCATTCTTAGACAAAAAACAGTTAATTTTAGAAGTAAACAAAATGATGAATTTATGATGATGAATAAAAGAATTGATAATAATAATGATGATTTGTTATCTGTAATTGAAAAAAAAAATATGAAAAACACTACAGAATATGAAAAAAAGAAATCAATTTCTTTAAAAAAAGTTCCTAAAATTAATAAAGAAAAAGAAATTAAAAATGAATTTAAAATTGAAAAAGAAGATAAAAATGAACCTAAAATAAATATTGAAAGTAAAAATACACCTAAAATAAATATTGAAAGTAAAAATCAACCTGAAAATAAAATTGAAAATAAAAATGAATCTGAAATTAAAAATGAAACAAGTATTAAAAATAAAACAGAAAAAATTATAAAATCAAAAACTGAAATTGAAAAACAACCAGAAAAAATTAACCCAAATATTAAGATTGAAATAGAAGAAAATATAAAACCAGAAATTAAAAAAAAAACTCAACAAATGATAAAAAAAGATAATCCAATTGAATTAGAAAACAAAAAATTAGAAATTAAAAAAGAAAATACTTCACCTTTTTCAAAAAAATTAAAAATAAATGTTTTAGAAAAATTAAATACTGAAAAAGCATTTAGTTCATCAGAAGAAGGAGATAATGATTACTCACCAATAATATTACCAAAATATTTAAATAAAAAATTAAATGAGCAAAGAGAAATAATAAATAATAAAGAAAAAATTATTCAAACACCCATTAAACATTTTTCAGATGTTACATCTAATAATATTTCTATAAAAAAGAAAAAAGATAATGCCCAAAATACAATTAAATCAAAAGAAATAATTGATGAAATTGAAAAAAAAAAATATGAGAAAGAATTATCAAAAAAAGATTTTGAAGAATTAGAATTAAAAAAACATATAATTAATTTAAGATTAAAAGGAAAAGGTGATAAATCTTTTGGTACAACTGTAATGAGAGATTTTAATAATAATATATATAATAAATATATGTCACATACAAATAGTTATTTTTATCCTCATAAAAAAATAGATATTATGTTTAAAACAAATGAAACTTGGAATTCAAATAAAAAAAATAAAGATATTATTGATTGTGAAAGTAAAAAAGGGAGAAAACATAATAAAGTTATTCCAGTTTCTGATATGTTGACAAATAAAACTGAAATTATTAATAGAAAAATTGAAGAAATATGTGATTTGTTTAAAAAAAATCAATGTTGATTTTTTTATAAAAATAATTTTCTTATATTTATTATGAATATATCTAAATAATATAAAAAAAAACTTTTATTTTTTTTTCCAATAATTATTTTTATTTTTGATTTAAATTAATGAAACAATTTTTTAAAGAAAACTTTTTTAAAATAAAAGATATAGTATCAAATAATTTCGAAAAAGAAAATAATTTCAATACTCAAATAAAATCAATAATAAAAACTTACACAAAATATAATTCAGATACAATAAACAATGAAATAATAGAATCAAAATATTTTGAAAATACAGATCTAATATCAAAAGAAAATAATGGATTTTTATTTTTAGCAATAGTATCATTTCATCAAAAACATGGTTCATTAGTTGAATGTACGTATCCTTCAAGAGAAACAATTTTAAAAGAACACAATGATTTTTTAACCTCATTTATAGAAGGAAAAACAGCAGAACAAAATTTAGATGAAATATATTATAAATTATCAATATATTGTCTTCCTGATGGTATTCATTTAACAAATAGAGATAATGAAATATTTTTTATTCAAAGTGAAAAAAAAGTTTTATATTGTACTTCGACATATAGACAAATTAAAACTAATATAAAAGATGTTCAAGATGATTTTCAAGAAAATGTTAGAGATTGTATTCAAAAAGCTTTATGTATTGTTTCTATTAAACCTAATTTTTCTTATTTTTATGATAAAATAAATAAAACTTTAGATTTATTTATGTCACAAGATACTCTTAATGATAAACAAATTATTGAATCTTCTTTTGAAAATTTACATAATGAAGAAAGTACTCTTACTTTTTCTTCTTATGAAGATTTTTTAATTAAGTTTTTTAATTATAGGAAATTATTTAAATTTTTATTAGAAGATGTTTTTAAAATTATAAAATTGATTTTATTAGAAAAAAAAATTTTAGTATTTTCAAAATTACCTTCTAATGGTTCTTTATTTATTATTTCTACTATATCTTTATTTCCAGGTTTATTTTCTTATTCTCAAAAAGATTCTATTGAAAAAAATAATTATGAAAAATTTTTAAAACAAACTGGTTTTCCTTTAAAGCTATTTCATAATAAACATGTTTTATTTCCAATATTTACTTTATTTGATTTAGATAAAATATCAAAAGAAAAAGTAGATTCTTATATTATTTGTACAAGTAATCCTTTAGTATTACAATCTAAAGAAGTTTTATGGGATTGTCTTATTAATTTAGATGATAAAGAAATAACTTATAGAGATAATCTTCCAGATTACTTATTAGAAGTTAAAAGTTTTGAAAAAGATATGATTAGTAAAATTATTGAATTAATAAAAACAGATGAAAAAGTTGAAGAAAAATATTATGAAAAGAAAAAAGATAATATTGATATTTTAAAATATTTTTCAAATAAAAGAGAATTAAAAGGAGAATGGATAGTATTTGATTATTTAATGAAAAATATGATAGAAAATGATAAAAATTTTCAATTTAATACTGAATTATATGAAACAATATGTTCAGAAAATAGATTTATTAAAGATAAATTCTCAGAATATTTCCTTTCATTTTTTTATGATTTAAGTTTATCCAAAAAAAAAGTAATAAATAAATCAAATTTAAATGAAATATTAATATCATCTCATCCATTAATGAATAATAGTAATCAAAATCAAAACTTTGGAATTTTACCAACATTAGAAGAATATTGTAGTGATCCATCAATATATCATTTATCAAAAATATTCAAAAATCACAATATATTATTCATTCTTAAATACATAGAAACAAATAATTTTAAAAATTGGTTTAAAGAACATGATGAAATAATATCATATTTATCAGAATATTCAGAACCAATAAACAAAATAGAAATTTATTATGAAAATGGTGATTATTATAATGGAGGAATGAAAAATGGAAAAAAAAAAGGTTTTGGAAATTTATTAATGACAAAAAGTAAATTTTCCTATATCGGAAATTGGAAAAATAATAAAAAACATGGAAAAGGAAATTTTTCATCAACAAATGAGAATAAATATTTATATGAAGGTGATTGGGTAAATGATGAAATGGATGGGAATGGTTCTTTAATTACTGAATATGAAAAATATGTTGGTAATTTTAAAAAAGGAAAATATGATGGAAATGGTTGTTTAGTTGATAATAAAGGGAATGTTTATAATGGAAGTTTTAAAAATGGGATTAAAGAAGGTAAAGGAACTTTACAATTAGCTAATGGAGATTTTTATGATGGAGAATTTATAAATGGGAATTATAATGGAAAAGGAAAGTTGATTAAAAAAAAGGAAAATATTGTTCTTGAAGGGAATTTTTTAAATGGGGAATTTGTAGAAGAAAATTTAAATGAAAATAATAAGAAATAAAATTTTTTTGTTTTATTTTAGAAAATTTATTATTTAATTATTATTGTATTATTTTTATTTATAAAAAAATTTTGATTGATTTATTCATTTTTTTTTTATTTTAATTAAAAAATTTGAAATAATAATAAATTAAAATGTCTGATAGTGAAAGTAAAATTGATGATGTAAATGATAATAATATTATTACTTATGCAATTTTAAAGACTTTAAAAAATGTAATATCAATTACTAAATTACCATTTTATATAGGAAGAAATTCATCATGTAATTTAATAATTGATAATTCAAGTATATCAAAAAATCATGCCACTATTTCATTTGATGAAACAACTGAGAATTTTGTTATTACTGATACTTCATCAAATGGAACTTATGTAAATGAAGTAAAAATATCAAAAAATAAAATTAATTTATATACTAATGACACATTAAGATTTGGGAATGATAAAAATATATATATATTTGAAAAAATGTCAAATAATGAAGAAACTGTAATATATCCAAATACAAATCAAAATAATGAAAATAAAATATCTCTAGTAAATCTTAATTCATATCAGCCATCAAAAATAAATCATTTATTTGGTGAAAATACATTTCAAAATAATAATAATTTAAATAATAATAATAAAAATGAATTAATTGAAGAAAATGAAAAATTAAAATTGGAAATAACAAATTTAAAAGATGCATTAAATGAACAAGAAAAAAATTATTTAATAAATGTAAATAATAAATTAGATGATTTAAATGAAAAAATAATTTATAATAATACTATTAACCAAAAAGAAATAAATAATAATCATGATATGATATTATTTAAAAAAATTAAAAATGAATTAATACCTAATTGGCAAGATATGTCAAATGAAGAATTAGAAGAAAAATGTGATATAATAATTGAAAATTATAAAAAAAAAAATCAATTTAATGAAATTATTTTATCTCTTGAATCACAATATAATAATGAAGTTACAAATTTTAATTATGTTTTACAAAAATATGATAAAAAATTACAAGAGGTTTTTAAACAAATTGAACTAATATTTAAAGGAAACTCAAATGATAAAAGAGAATTATCAAATAAATATCTTTTAAATCAATTAAATGATTTAATTAATCAAAGAGAAAGAAATTTAATGACAATAAATAAATTAAAAGGTGAAATAATAAAATTACAAACTGAATTTAATATTGAAAAAACAAAAAATAATAAACAAAATTATATTAAGGAACAAAGGAATAATGAAAATATAAAAATATTAAATAAGAAACTTGGTAAATTGGAAAATCAATTAAAAAATATTAATAAAAATTCTATTGAACAAAGTGAATTACATTTAAATAAAACTTATTCTCAAAATTTATTTTATCCTAATCAAAATAATATAATAAACCAAACAAATAAAATGACAAATTATAATACACAACCAATTAATTTTACAAATAGAAATAATATGAATATAAATTATTTAAATAAAAATGATTCCCCATCTTTTAATAAATTCTTTGTTGATACTTTAAATGAATTAAATCAAAAAAATAAACAAATTGATGTTTTAAATTCAAAAATAAATAAAATCACAAGTAAATATACAATTGATGCAATGAATATTTATAAAGATGTACCTAATTTTCAAAATAGAGAAGAATATAAAATCAATACAATACCTTCAAATGATCATGAAAAAGAAAATATAATATTAGAAAATGTTATGGATAATAATAGATTTGAAGAAATTGTTAGACAAAAAGAAGCCTTATTTAAAAATAAATAATATATAAACATTTTTTTTAAAATTAAATTTCATAAAAAGTACTTAATTTAATATTTTAAATACTATTATATTTTATTTAATATATATAATGTTTTTAATTTTTCATTATTTTTTTTGTAAAATATATTTAAATAATAATATGAATACAAATAACGAAAGAAAAAATAAATTAATAAAAGAAATTCCTTCTAATTTAAAAGATGAATTAAACAATAATGATTTAATAAATATTCAAAATTTAAATAATCAATCAAATATAAATCAAAATTTTTCTAATCCTACAATAGATTCAAAAAATGATAATAAAAATCAAAATCAAAATCAAAGATATTTAAAAACTAATTCAAATACTTCTGAATCAAATATAAATAATTCATTTGATAATGATTATCCAAATATTGTAACAAGTAATCAATTATCCTTTAATCCAAAAAATATGAATTTATCTGATGATAATTTAAGAAGATTAATAAAAAATGAAATTAATAACTCAATATCATCTTATAAAGATGAAATGAAAAAAAATTCAGTTTCAAAATATGATTATAATGAAGGAATAAATGATGTATATAGATATTTAAAAACTTTTAATTCAACATTAAAAAATATCCAAAATAATGTTGATAATATTGAAAAAGATAGTGAAAAAAATTATGTGAACAAAAAAGAATATGATTATCAAATAAAAAATTTATTAGAACAAATTAATAAAATTTATTATTTAATAAATTCAATTGGGAAAGATTTAAAAGATAAAATAGAAAATATTGATTATACAAAACAAGTTGAAAATAATTTATTCAAAGACAAATTAAAAACAATTACAAATGAGATAAAAATAATAAATGATAATTTAGAATCAAATGAAAAAGAATACAATTTAATTTTTTTAAAAAAAGATGAATTTGATAGAAAAAGAAATGATATTAATAATAAAATAAGAGAAATGTCAAAAAGTTTAATTTCAAAAGATGATTTTGAAAATAAAATAAAGGATATAAATAATAAAATAAAAGAAAAAACAGAAAAAATAATTGAAAAAGATGATTTTAATGATAAGATAAATGATATTGAAAATAAAATAGAACAGAATAAAAATAATTTTATTAATAAATTTGATTTTAATAATTCTTATAAGAATATTATGGATAAGATACAAGAAAATGAGAATTATTTTATTAAAAAAAATGATTTTGATAATAAAATTAAAGTTCTTGAAAATAAGATTAGAGATATAGAAAAAAATACACTTTTAAAAACAGAATATGAATATAAAATAAATGATTTTCAAGAAATAATTAAATTGAATGAAAAATTTTTTACAAATTCAATAGATGAAATAAAAAAAACAATAGAAGAAAATAATTTAAATATAAAAGAAAAAAATTATGGATTTGAAAACCTTATAGAAAGACAAAAAAAACAATTAGAAAAAACTCAACAAGATTTTGATAATTTAAAAAAAAAAATAAACTTCAATAAATTATCAAAAATAAACTTAAATGACATAATGAAATTAAATTACAATGAATTATCAAAATTAAACTTTGATGAAATAAAAACAATACCAAGAATAAAAGATGAAATTGAATTAATAAAATCATTAAACAGAGATAATGAATTTGATATAAAAATTTTACAAAATAAAAGTACAACACATCAAAATAAAATAGATGATATTGGAAAAAAATTAAGAACTACAAATAGTGAAATAATTGGAATAAATAAAAGATCATTTAGTCATAGACCTTCTTTTTCAGAGAAAAATGAAAATCCAATTATTAATTATCAAAATAATATTGATGCAAAAAAAATTGAAGCTTTAACTAAAATTAATATTGATGAATATGCAAAAAATAAAGAATTAAAAAATTTACAAAAAGATATTAAATCAATAAAATCTAGAGTTGATTTTGATAAAATTTCTAGAATTAGATTAGATGAATTATCACAACTTTCTTATGAAGATTTTCAAAATATTAGAAAATTAAAAAATAAAAATGGTTTTCAAAGAAGTTATTCTGTTTCTGATTTGAGAAATAAAAATGATATATATAAAAAAAATTTAAATGAAAATTTATTCCTTTTTGAAAAAGAGAAAAATAAAGAAATTGAATTTCAAAAATTACAAAATGATATGACAAGTACACAAAATTTAGTATTAAGTTTAGATTTAAAAATTAAAAATATGAGAAATCAAATTGATACTTTTATAAATAATTATAATTCATCAAATCAAACTGAACAAGATAATAATAATAAATCTTTTTTTAATCAAGATAATAAATCAATTTCAATTAATTATATTAGTGATCTAAAAAAAATTACAGAAGAAAATAAAAGAATAAATAAAGATTTGGAAAATATAAAATTAATTTTAAGTAATGTTCAAAAAAGAGAAAATGATAATTTAAATAAAATTTTTGATTTACAAGAAAAATATGATAATAATTTTCATGATTTAGGAAATAAAATTTATAATTTACCTTCAAATAATTATAATAATAATTCATCTATATCAATTTTAAATTATGATAATAAAATTAAAGAAATTAATAAACAAATTGAAGATATAAAAAAAAATTCTTTAAATACAAATGTATTAAATTTAGAAAGAAGATTAACTCCAATTGAAGTACAAGTAAGAGATATTAATAAAGATATTGATTTATTAAAAAATAATAGATTGTCAAGTACATATAATAAAATTGATAATAATCAAAATATAAACTTTGATTTATATGAAGAATTAAGAAAAAAAATTAATACTAATGAAAAAAGTGTAAATAAACAAATTGAAGATTTAAAAAAATTAAATCAAAATAATAAAGATGATTTTGGTAAAAGAATTAACTTTACAGAAAATAAAATAACCACATTTATTAATTCATATAATAACGATAAGACTTCAATTAAAACAGATATACTTAATTTATATAATAGATTAAAAAAAATTGAAATTAAATAATATTTATTCTAATTTATATATAATTTTTTAAGAATTACACATTTTTTTAAAATTAATATTTTTTGTAGAATTTACAATATTTTTTTTATAAAAATATTAAAAAATAAACTTAAAGAGCTTAATAATTTTATTTTTTTAAATTTTATATTCAAATTTTTCAAATAATGAAATATTATTAATTTAATAAATAATAAATAATAATGCAGTCAAAAGAATTTTTTATTGTACTAAAATATAATATATAATTTCTTGAATTTTTCATTCCATTGTACAATTATTAAAAAGAACTAAAAAGATATAAAGCAAATAATTTAGAATATGAAATAAAATATTATAAATACCTTTTTAAAAAATATATTGCAAATATTATTTATTCAAAAAAATCCAATTAAAAAAATATATTCATTTAAAAAAAAAATGAAATGGACAATAATATTTTTAATGATCATAAATTCCCTTCAATCATGTGGTTACTCAATAATCCAATCAATATTCCCAATACTAGGAAGACAATATAACATATCAGATTCAGCATCAGGAATAATATTTGCAGCATTTCCAATAGCAAACACAATAATAATTCCCTTAGTTCCATATTTATTAGAAAAATTCTCAAAAAACTTAATATTCATTACAACACTTTTTACTCAAAGTTGTATGATAATAGTATTTGGAATAATATCATTTTCTCCATCAAAAGAGTTTTTTCAAATATTTTCATTTATAATTAGATTTATTCAAGGAATTGGAGTAGGAATATCAAGTACAATAAATTATACTTTAGCAGTATCAATTTGTAAAGATGAAAATGAAGTAAATAGAAATATTTCATTAATGGAATTAAGTTATTCAATTGGTTTAGCAATTGGTCCTGTTATGGGAACTTATTTATATGAAAGTTTAGGTTGGGAAGTACCATTTTTTTTATTAGGTGGGTTAAATCTTTTTTCTAGTTTTACTATTATTAATATGGAAATTAAAGATTGTGAAAAAAGTGATTATTCTAATTTTTTTAAAGCTATTTTTAATTGGAAAATTTTACTTACTGAAATTGCTTCTATTTTCATTATGGCTACTGTTAATTTTTATGAACCAGTTTTTGAAAATTATTTAATTGATAATTTTGGTTTAGGAATGAAAACTGCTTCTTTATTTTTTGATATACAAATTGTTTCTTTTTTTGTTTCTTTATCTTTATTTGGGAATTTAATAAATAAAATAGGAAGTAAAATTTCAATTTCATTTGGTTTATTTATAGGTTTTATTTTTGTTAATTTATTAGGTCCAATTTCAATTTTTCCTAAAAAATTATTAATAATTATAATTGGTTTAATTATGTTGGGTCCTTCAGAAGCTTTTATAATTTTACCTTCTATTGAAGATTATATGAATACTTTAATGACTGATTTAAAATTTAATAAAGATTATTCTAATGATTTATCTTGTACTATTTTTAATTTTGTTTCTAATTTAGGTGATACTATTGGTCCTTTACTTGGAGGAATTTTATCTGATTTTTATGGATTTCCTCATACTTGTTTTATTGTTTCTATTGGATTATTTATTTGTTTTTTCATTTTCTCTCTTTTTAACTTTTTATATTATTGTAAAAATATGTCTTTTAAAGATAAATATAATTGGAAAGTTTTATCTAATACTGATGAGCAAATTAATGATCCTTCTATGAATGGTTCAAATGTTTCTAATTTAGAAAATATTGATGATTATGTTTTAGATTTTAATAATAAAAATATTCCAAAATCATTAAAAATGAAAATGATTTTGGATTCACAAAATAATGACTTTATTACAAATTGAAAAATTAACATTTAAAAAAAAAATTTAAAAAAGGTGTCCATGTTTTTTGATTTGAAATTTAATATTTTTATTATATTTGTAATAATGGGAAATATTTTAAAATCGTATTTAATATTTTTTAAAATTCAATTTTTATATTTTTCTTCACATAAAGAATATAGGAATTATATATAATATACATTTATATTATATTTTTAATTTAAACTAGTGATAAAAAATATTAAAATAATTTAATATTCAATTTTATGAATAAACTGCAAAGATTAAAAACAATTTTATTATTTTAATAAATATATTTTATAAATATTTATTGTTTTGATAATTTGTTAATCAAGTAAAATAATTTTAATTTATTTAAATTTTATATAATAATTTTCAGAATGCATTATTTATAATTTTATAAATCTATTATTAATTTATAATCTATTTTTTAATAAAGCTTTATAAATAATATAAATGGGTAGTTTTAATTGTATGAGCAATAATAATGTAATAGGAAATAATGAATTACTCAATCAATACTCAACAAAAAGTGAAAATCTAAATTCATATATTGAAACCCGAGACAACTTAAAACAAATTAAATTAGAAAATGATGCATTTGGAATTTCATATGACAATCAAAAAGTAGGAGAAACAATAGTTAAAATTGAAATATCAGAAAGTAAAGAAAATATAAATACAAGTGAATTAATAATAATTTTAGATATATCTGAATCAATGGGAAATTATGTTTCTCAAATTTTAAATGATATGATTCCAAAAGCTTTAGATAAACTTAATTATGATGAAACAAAAAAATGT
>Ga0256407_10009280_pt1 | contig 14119 bp, 1 predicted proteins | sample RumenRJG_04DNA_FD_193489 | JGI IMG/M metagenome (GOLD analysis project Ga0256407, IMG submission 193489) | Bovine rumen microbial communities from Lethbridge, Alberta, Canada - RJG_04 | ecosystem: Host-associated > Mammals > Digestive system > Stomach > Rumen | place: Canada: Alberta | collected... | reverse complement strand
GAAAAAATGTTTAAACCAGCAGATGATTCAAATATAATTAATTTGATTAGATATGTTGATTCATATCAAAAATTAATTTGTCTTTTAAAAAAATTTTTAAGTTTTTTTAATTGGATAAAAACAATTGAAAATAATAAAGAAAAAATTATGAAAATATTAATTCCTCAAAAACTTTATTTAAAACTAGAAGATTGTAATTGTCAACCAGAAGAAAATAAATTTAATGAAATATTAGATAATATAAATAAAATTAATCAATTTTCTGAGCAGAATAACTATGAAATTTTAAAATTACCATTGAATTTCTATGAAAATTTTTTGGCAAATTGTGGAAATAATTTAAATAATTTAAATAAACTGAAAAATATATTTAAAAAAGTGAATAATTTACCAAAAAATATAACTGAAGAAATTGAAGAGAAAGAACATAATATTTATGATAGAATAATTAGAGATGGAAAATTAATTAATGTGGAAATGCTTGAAAATTTAAGAAAAGATCCATATTATCAAAAACCTTATAATATTACTAAATTTGATCAATATAAAAATATAAACTTTATTTTAAATCATATTTCATTTGAAAAATTAAAAATGAAAGGACAACAAGAAATTGATAAATTTACTGATTTATTCAATAAATTAAATTTTAATACTATTCTTTCTACCCAATTAAAAAAAGAATTAAATGAAGGTTTACTTCAAAAAATAAAAAAATTTGATGATTTTATTTTTGTTTATATTTTTACTGATTTTCTTTTAAAAGATTGGAATTTGTTAAATAAAGTTCATGAAAAATTTATTAATTTATTAAAAGATTGTAAAGGTAACAGTAAAAATCTTGAACCTTATACTTTGAAATATATTAATGCAAATTTAGAAATTGGATATCTAAATGAAATATTAAATGTCCTAGATGAATTAAATAAAACAGTAAATTATAAAATATGTAGAAATATAATGATTAAAATAATGGAATTAATAAGTAAAAATAATGAAAAGAACAAAGATAATCAAATTTTAAATAAAATAAAAAATACAATATTACAATTCTTTGAAAAAGATTTAAGTGGAGCCAATTTAGAAACAATTCAAATTTTATTTGAGAAAATAACAGATAAAAATTCACTCAAAATATTTTTGGAAAAGTTTAGTCCATTAATTATAGATGAAAAAGACTTCTATAGTGAAAATGAAACTGAAAAATTCAAAATCTTAAAACATATTATAAATTTCCAAATTTTTAACAATAGGAATTTTGAGAAAATAGATTATATAAAAAAAACAAAAATTATTTGTGATAAAATTATAAATGACTTAATAACTTTTAATATTTCTTATGATTATTGTATGATAATATATAAATTAAAAAATGCATTCAAAGAAAGAATTATTCAAATATCATTTCAAGAAGATGGAGAAGAAATTTATGATAATATTATAAATCAAGTTGAAAAATACATTAAATCAAAAGATAATTTAATAAAAATTATTAAGTTTTTAATATCATTTAATAAAACATCTTCTGATAGAACAGCAATAGTAAATTTAAATAAAGATTTGAGAAAAATAAAATTATTTGATTATCAAACAAAAGCAAAAGAAATTAATTATTATGAAAATTTATATATAAATTTAGTAGATAAATTTTATAAATTTCATGATTCAAATTTCTTTATGGCAATTTTGAAACAATCAGAAGAAGATGATATTAAAAAGAAATTAAATTCAACAGAAAAAGCTTTTAAAACACTTAATAATTTATTAAATGGAGAATTTTCTAAAATTGATAATAATCTTTTAAAAATTATATTTAATACAATTAACAATAGAGAATTTCTAAAAAAAGAAATTCAATTTTTAAAAAACTATTTTAATGTAGAAAAAGACACTGAAAAAATAGAATCAACAATAATGATTCTTTCATCACCAGATAGAATGAAAAAATCTTTAAATGGAATTAAATTATTATTTAATGAATTAAATATTAAAAAAAGTAATTTTTCAAATAAATTAAATCAAATATTACAAGAATTAAATAATAATAACATTGATGTTGAAAATTTAACAAAATTTGTAGATTATTTAAAAAATGTAAAAATTGATGTTATAGGAGAAAAATCATATATGGTAATTTTAAATGAATTAACAAATAAAAAAGAATTAATTCCATTTATTAAAGACAAAGATCAAGAAGGAATAAGAAATTTAGCAGAATTTGTTGGTGAAGATGATAATAGTTCACTTAAAGCAAGTGATATACAAGATTTTATAAAATGTGTTGAATTTATTCAAAATTTAAAACAATTTTCAAATTTACCTGATGAAGAATTTTTTAGTAAATTTATTGAATTATCAAAAAATAATAAATATAAAAATCTTGAAGCTTATATTCAAAATATTAATCAAAATTTTTATGAAATTAAAGAATTATATACTAAAAATATTGATAAATCAGAATTTACTAAACAAAAAGTTAGAGATATTAATGCTAAATCAATATTTAAAATTACTTTTGATGGAACTGAATATAATTGTTCTGTAACTATAATTAATCAAGAAAAACAAAATAAAATTATCAGTTATGAAGAAGTTTTAGAAGTAAGAGATAGAGCTCTTTTAAAAAAAAAAGATGAAGATGATAAAGAAAATTTTTATGAACTTTCTCAAAAATTTTCTAATTTAATTAATAAAATTGATACTTTATTTGAGTTTATTATTGAATTATCTGATAAAGGATATCCTGAAGATCTTAAATATAATATTTTTGTTAATGATGGTGTTGCTAAAATTGATAACAATGATATTTCTCATACTATAAATCAAATTAGAAAATTATTAGAAAATCAAATTAAACTTCAAAAAAATTATTATTCAAATTGTCCTTTAATAAGATTTTTATATGGAAAACATTTTACTTTATTTAATAAATTTTTAAGATTTAATACAGTAAATTTAAAATATTTACTTCAATATATCACAAATAATAATTATAAAAAAATTGAATTTAATTTTATGAAAACAAATGATCCTATTAAAGATACTTTAGAAAATATAAATCATTATTTAAATAAATTATTTGAAAAAAATAACATTTCTAAAGATTTAATTTTCAAAAATAGTCTTTTAAAAAATCCAGAAAATAAAGGATTAAAATCTCATTATACTTCAAGTATAGATATGGAAAAAAATGTAATAAATGATTACATATATTTAACTGGTAATACACCATCACCTCAAACATTATTAATATGTAATGAAGAAACAACATCAGAAGAAATAACTGCATTTTTATATAGAGCAATTTTATGTGAATATAATGCACTTTTTGTAGTTATGAAAATAGAAAGTTTAGAAATTGAAATTAGACAAGATATTTTAGATATTTTAAATACTTTATTTTTAGAAAATAGAAAAAATATGAAATCATGTTTATTATTTATTTATGATGATATGACAACTAATATTATTAATGAAATTAAAAAAATTAATGGTCATAATATTTTAGAAATTTATACTGAAAAAGAAGTTAATATTAATGATAAAAATATTGAAGTTTTTTATTCTAATGCTTCTGGAGTTGGAAAATCAACTTTAATTAAAGATAATATTGAAAAAAATAATAAAAAATATATTTATTTCCCAGTTGGAGGAGAATTTACAAGAGAAGAAGTAATTAAAAGATTACAAAATTTAATTATTGATGAAAATTCTGTTATACATCTTGATTTATATGATACTAATAAAGTAAATTTAATGAAAGAATTTTTATTCTCATTATTAATTACTAAATCATATTCAAGAGGAGAAAATATTTTTTATTTAGGAAATAAAATAGAAATTAAAATAGAAATACCATTTGGTTTTGTTAATTTTAATCAAAAATTTCCAATTTTAAGATTATTTAAACAAACTGAAATTAAAATTGAAAATTTACCAAAATTAAAAATATCAAAGGAGCTTACATCAAATATGCAAATTGCATGTAATTATTTAAAATTTTATAAAGAAGATAAAATTAATGATTATAATATCATCATTAAAGGATTAACTAGTATTGAAGAAGGTAAACAATTAAATGTAGAAATATTAAATGAAGATACATGTGAATCTTTAATAAAAGAATATTTTAAAGTAGAAAAATCATCTTTTTATCAAAAATTAAGTTTTATAAATATAATAGCATCACAATTAATTCCCTTTAATGGAAATTATGCATTATCAACAGAACAATTAAAAGAAATAGGAAGAGAAAAAAAACAAATTGATTTACCAAAAATAAGATCATTTATAATAGATGCTTTAATTAAAAATACAGAACATTTTACAAAAGGTGCTTATTCAAATTTAATAGCACATCAAGAATTTTCTCAAAATAGACAAATTGGTAAATTTGATGAAGATAAAGTATTAAAAGAAGCAATTCAAAAATTAGAAAAAAAAGAATATATATCATATAAACAAATTAAACCAAGTTTAGTTTTTTGTAATTTAGATGGAGGTTCATTAAGTATTATTACTAATTGTAATAAAAATGAAGAAGAATATAAAAAATTAACTCAATTATATAGTTCTGATATAACTGGAACTAGAAATTTAATTGATTATCAAAATGCTAATCCAGAAATTTTTTTTACAGAAATTGATAAAGTTTTAGATTTAAAATCAACTGTTGAAAAAATTAAAGAAATTGTTGGTTCATATGTTTTTACTTCAGATAATTTTATAAAAATGATATTAATTATTTTTAGAATTCAAGCAAATATTCCTGTTATTATGATGGGAGAAACTGGTTGTGGTAAAACATCATTAATAAGAATTATATCACAATTACTTAAAAGTGAAATGAAAACATTAAATATTCATGCTGGTATTTCTGATAAAGATATTATTGAATTTATGGAAGGGAAAGTTAAAGGAAAAAATGAAATTAATTTAGTTGAAGATGAAAATGAAGAAAATGATTATAAAATACTTTTAAAAGAATCAAAAATTGCTTTAGAAGAAATTGATGATATTACAAAATTACCTAATGAAACTGAGGAAGAATTTAAAAAAAGAAAAGAAGATTTTAAATTAAAAATTGAAGAAGAAATAAATCAAAAAACTAAAGAATTAGAAGCTAAAAAAAATACAAAACAAAATAATATAAAAGATAAAATTTGGGTATTTTTAGATGAAATTAATACATGCAATTCAATGGGATTAATAAGTGAAATGATGTGTAAACATACAATGTATGGTAGAAAAATAAATAAAAGAGTAACATTTATTGCAGCTTGTAATCCATATAGAACATTAACTAAAGAAATAAAAATTGTTGGTTTAGTAAATAAAAAAGAACAAAAAGTAAGAAATTTAGTTTATATTGTAAATCCTCTTCCTTATTCTTTATTAAATTTTGTATTTGATTTTGGTAATTTAACAAAAGAAGATGAAGCAAAATATATTAAAAGTATTGTTGAAAGAGTTATTGCAGAAAAGAAAATTATTGGTGAAATTAATGATGAAGAATTTAAATTTGCACATGAACTTTCAACAAAAGCAATTATTTTTAGTCAGAATTTTATAAGAGAAAAAAATGAAGCTTCTTCAGTAAGTTTAAGAGAAGTTAGAAGATTTAATATATTTTTTGATTTCTTTTATGATTATCTTACAAATAAATCAAGAAATGATGATTTAGAAGTTAGTGGTGAAATTATTAATTTAAACAAAAACGAATTTTTAGATCAAGTAATAAATCTTTCTATATTTATATGTTATTATATAAGAATTTCAGATAAAAAAACAAGAAATGAGTATTTAGCAGAAATGGAAAAAATATTTAAACATAATTTTGAAGATATTCCTATAAGAGAAGAAAAATATGTTGCTTCAAATATAAAAATTGGAAAAGGAATTGCAAAAAATAAAGCATTATTAGATAATTTATTTACTTTATTTGTATGTATAAATACTCAAGTACCTGTTTTTATATGTGGTAAACCAGGATGTAGTAAATCACTTAGTGTTCAATTATTATTTAAATCAATGAAAGGTGAAAACTCAGAAAATCAATTATTTAAAACATTACCAAAATTAATAATGAATTCATATCAAGGTTCAAAAACAAGTACATCAAAAGGAGTTTTAAAAATATTTGAAAAAGCACGTGATGTAGTAAGAAATGCAAAAAAGAAAATAAATTTTGATAAAAAAGATAATGAAATAGATAAAATAATATCAATGATATATTTCGATGAAATGGGACTTGCTGAATTATCACCAAATAATCCATTAAAAGTAATTCATTCTCAATTAGAATATGATGAAAATGAAGATAAAGTTGCATTTGTTGGAATATCAAATTGGACTCTTGATGCATCTAAAATGAATAGAGGAATTTATTTAGCTATTCCAGAACCTGATGAAGAAGATTTACAAAAAACTGCTTTAACAATTGCAGAATCATATGATAAGGAAATAAGTAAAAATTATGCTGATTTTTTTCAAAATTAAGAAAGTACATATTTCAAATATAAATTAAAATTAAATAAAAAAAATAATTTAGAAGATTTTCATGGTACAAGAGATTTTTATAATTTTATTAAAAATGCTACTAAATTAATAAGAGAAAATCATGAAATTGATGAAAATTTATTAACTATAATTGGAACACAAGTTTTAGAAAGAAATTTTGGTGGAATTTCAAGATTAGAAGGTTCAAAAAATTCAGTTAATGTTATTAAAGAAATATTTAAAGAAAAATATGATAATGTAAAACCTAATAATGCATATGAGGTAATGAAATGTATTGAAAATAATCTTAAAGATAAAGAAGGAAGATATTTATTAGTAATTAGTAAAAGTTCTATTAGTCCTTATTTATTAAAAAATATATTAAATAATATGGAAAAAGAATATATTTTTTATTTAGGAAGTCAATTTGAAAATGATCAAATAGGAGAATTTTATTCTGTAAAAATATTAAATAAAATAATATCAATAATGGAAGAAGGAAAAGTTTTATTATTAAAAGATTTAGAATCAATTTATCCTTCATTATATGATTTATTTAATCAAAATTTCACAGTTGTTTCAGATAAAAATTTTGCAAGAATTGCATTAGGTCCATCAAATAATTCATTATCATTTGTTCATAATGATTTTAAATGTATAATTTTAGTAGATGAAAATGAAATAGAAAAAGAAGAAGCTCCTTTCTTAAATAGATTTGAAAAACATATTGTTTCATTTGAAACATTAATAGAAAAAGATATTAGAGATAGAACAAATACTACTTTTTTAATGATAAAAGATATTATTAAATTAGCTTATGATATTTCTCCTAAATTTAAATTTGATTTAGAAAAACAATTTGTTAATTGTGATAAAGAAGAACTTTTAGGAATTGCTTATACTGTTAAAGATAAGGGTGCTAATCAAATACAAGATGAAATATTAAAAAAAATTGTACCTACTTTTTCACAAGATATTTTAGTTGCTGCAAAAGCTTCAACATTTGAAAATAAATATCCAAATGTTTTAAATAAAATTTATGAATATTATGTTAAAGGAGAACATTCAAATTTTACTAATTTCATAGAAAAAACTGATAATTATATGAATATTGTTTATACATTTTCAAGTATTTTAGAAAATATAAAAATTTTAAGTAGAGATGAAAAAAATGTTATTAAAAATGAAAAATTGAATTTAGTTATTAAAACTGAATCAATATTTAAAATTTCTGTTTCTAAATTAAAATCTGAAAATAATTTAGATAAAGAATTATTAAATTTTGATGAAAAAAGGGATTTGAATGTTTGTGTTATTCAATTTCGTCCTGAAGATACTTCAAAAATGAATTCAATTAAATTTTATATTGAAAATTATATTAAAGAAAATTCAAATAGAAAAGGATTAAAAAAAAAAATATTTATTTTTATGGTTCATTTATATAGAATTGATAGAGAAATAAAAGATAATAATAATATTATAAAGAATAAAATAGAGTTTAAAAATGAAGAAGAGAAATTAAAATTTAAAGAAATGGAAGAAAAAGAAAAAAAAGCAAAAGAAAAAAAAATAATTCAAAATCAAACTTTAATTTCTCATTTATCAGAATTTAATCAAATTTTTATTGATAATATAAATGGTTTAAATGTATCAATAAAAGATATTTTAGAAAAAACTAATAAAGAAGTATTTGAAATAAAAGAATTAATAGATTTAGATAAAGAAATAAAAGAAAATATATATTCATCATTTTCATCAATTAAATATAATTTCAAAAATAAAATTGATAATATTAATAATTCAGATTATCAAAAAAATATAACTCAAAAAATTATATCAAATAAAAAATTCCAAGAAAAAATAAAATCAATAATGGAAAAACAAATAATAAATTCAAATAATATTGCATTTACATTATTTAAAGATCCAAATGGATTAAAAAAAGATGATATTGATTTTATATCAGGAATAAAAAAATTACAATTATATACATTAAAAATAATATTAACTAAAGTTATTGTTAAATGTGAAAGAGATAATATTTTATCATATTTAATGAAAGAAGAAGAAAATAAAAATGATTTAAAAAATGAATTTTTTGATAAATATTTTGAATTATTAGAATTAGGAGAAGAAAAACCAAGTTTAGAAATAAATAGTAATGATGTACAAATTTTATTAGGAATTAATATTCCTGGTTCAAAACCTGTTTTAGAAAATATTATTCAATATGTAAATACTTTAAAAGAAGATTTTTATAATAATGAAGATAGAATTAGAAATTATGATGATGATGAAAATAAATTAGAAAAAAATTTAAGAAATTATGAAAGTAAAGAACAAAATTTAATTAATAAAGTTGTAAATGAATTTAAAAAATATGATATTTTTAAAAAATATGAAGAATTAGAAAAAGAAAATAATTTAAATGAAGAATATATTAATGATATATATCAAGATTATTATATTTTATTTTTAGGAAATCAATTTAATGATATAAATTATTCTCAATTATTTTTAGTTTTAAATATTTTAAAAGAAAAAAAATATGGTGAAAATAAAGAAAATTTCATTAAAGATTTTTCAAAAACAATATTATGGATGGAAGCAAATTCAAAAAATATTTATATCATTTTAGATATGTTTAATACAATTCAAAAATATAAAAATGATTTATTTGATATTATTAATAGAATTATAGATGAGAAAAAAATTAATTTAGAAGTTTCTAAAAGAAGTCCTGAATATAAAGTTAAAGTTAATCTTGCATTATTTTTAGTTTTTGAATCAATACTTAAATCAATTTTAGATGATGCTGAATTTATAATTAATTTAAATGAAGTTAAATATTTTGATTATATTAAAACTATTAAAATTATTTTACAAAATGCAATGCAAATTGAAGTTAATTTACATATCTTTTCAAAACAAATTTTTAATTTAGAATCATTTCTTCAAATTATTCCTTTATTTACACAAGATAATCATAATAAAAATAAAGAATTAAAACAATTAATTGAATTATTTAATCAAGAAAGTGATATTTTTGCAGAAGAAGATTTTTTAAATGATGAAAATATTGAAAAATTATCTCAAATTTTGGATAATGAATATAACTTTTTAAAAAAAATTATAAAAAATAAAGAAGAATATTGTCAAATAATATTGTTTTTTTTAAATGGAAAAATAAAGCAAATTCCAAATGAAGAATATAGAAAAAAAATTATAGAATATATTTTAAATGATAATGATTTAATTTTAAAATCAAGTAATGTATTAAGAATAATATTACCTTTAGAAATTGGACCACAATTAGATGATAATGAAGATGAATTAATTAATAATTATTTAAGTTTTACTCAAGAAAGGAATTCATTTTATGAAATATTAGAAAAACAAAAAGATAATAAATTATTTGATGAAGTTTTAATATATTTATTTGAATCATATGTAAATTCTTATTTTGATGAAATTGAAAAACAATATAATGATAATGATGATATTGTAATAATTGAAAAAACAATTAAAGGTTTAAGTTTAAAATATTTAGATAAGAGTTTAACTTTTATTGATATGCTTTTAAAAGAAAATAATAATAATGAATATTTATATCCTCATTTAACATTTTTAATGTGTGTTGCTTATATAAGAATATATTTAACAAAATTAATTAATATAGAAATGAATAAAAAAAAATTACAGCAAGCAGGAAATATTTCTGAAATTGTTAATACAATTATTGGACCTGATAAAAATAATTTTAGAATTGTTATTAAATATTTTATAATGAAATTAATTAGAAGTAATTTAAATGATTATGATGAATTTCAAAGATATGATTTTTCAAAAATTCAAATGGAAATTTTATTTAATGATTTTAATTTAGATGAAACAATCATTTCTAATTTTGATTATTCACTTTTACAAATTGATAATATTAATATTTATAGAGAAAAAAATAACAGATTTAAAGAAATATATAATAATGAATTTCAAATAAATGCTAATGATTTTATTGAATTAATACATAATGAAAATTCAGGATTTGAAATTTTTTTTGATATTACAGTAAATAACATTTTATCAAATTTAAATAAGAAAAATTATATAGAAGATAAAATAAATGTATTAACAAAATTTTCAACTTGGATTTTAGGAATAATAAATGGATTAAATATATCACAAAATGCAAAAGAATTTTTAAAAATTTTTTATGACATCGAAAAATTTACTCAATCAACATCACGTTACTTTGGTAAAATATCAATATCTAATTTAGAAATGATTATATTTACATATAAAATATTAATATCATGTTTAATGGGAAAAGAAAATAATTTTTATTATAATTTATTATCAAATAACATGTTAAATATAATAAATAATTCATTTATTCCAGGAGATGAACCAAATGAAAATATATGGATTAATTCTCTTATTGATATAGAACAATTTTTATTGAAAACAAATGATAAATATAAAGGAGCATATATTTGTTCATGTGGTCAATGGTATGATATTGATTATTGTGGACTTCCTACAGTAGAATCAAATTGTTTTAATTGTAATCAAAAAATAGGAGGAACTAATTATGTTCCAGTTGATAGAGAAAATCATTATAGAATATTTAGAGATGAAAATCAACAAGATTCTATTGTTGAATGGGTTAATAAAAATAAATGGGTTGATCATCATCCTAAATATCATAATTTTAGATATAAGACTATTAAAGATTTAAAAAGAGATGTTGAAAAATTTATTAAAGAAGAACATAAAGGTATTAAACAAGTATCACAAAAATTCTTTATTAAAAATGATAAGAAAATTAGAAATTTAAATCAAATATCATATAGATTACTTTCTTTAATTTTTTATTCTTCATTATATTTTGGTCAATTATTAGGATTTATTAAAGAAAATGAAATTAAAAATTTAATTCCTAAAGATTCAAAATCACTTTTTGATATAATGTGTAAAACATATAATTTTTTGGAAAATGCATTAAAAGCAAAAGGAATAAATGAAATACAAATATTTTTAAATTATATTTATCCTAAATTATCAAATATACTTAAAAATTGTCCTTTAATTAATACAATAGAAATAAGATTAAATTTAGAAAATAAAATAAATGAAATGATAGATGATAGTATAAATGGATATGAAAATTATAAAGAAGAATATATAAAATTCAATAATGAATTAAATCAAATGAATATTCATTCTCTTAGATGCATAATTCAAGAAACAATTGATCCATTAATATATCCTCATGATAAATATCCTTATTTTAGATATTTTATGGTTCCTAAATATCCAAATAAATCTCAATTAATTGAAGAATTACAATTAATCCCTCAATATCAACAAAAATATCCAATAATTACAAATTATTTAAATGATAATGGACAAATTGAAGCATTACAAAATATAATAAAAATAAATCCATTTATAAATTCTATGATTGAAACATATACATATAAAATTACAAGACAACAAGGAAAAGAATTGAAAATAAAAGATGAATTATTGAAATTAAATAATGATATATTATCAAAACAATTTAAAGAATTTGAAGAAGGATGGACAAATTTGATGAATTTCTTACAAAAAAAACAAAAAAATAATGATATAAAATCTCAATATTTATTAAAATATAAATCTAGACCTGAAATGAATATAAAATATATAAAAGATTCAGATTCAATTGCATATGTATTAAATGATGATGGTGAATGGTCACATGGAATGTATATAGCTGCAGCATATGAAAAATTTATAAATTGGCAAAATACATTTTTAAATAATATAATAGAAAATATAAGTCAAAGTGGAGTTTTACATTATTTTAAAGAACAATTAGAAAAAGAAATTTATGCACAAGATGCAACAAATTCAGAAATAGTTTCTTTAAATTTAAATAATGAAAATTCAATTTATAATACTTTTGATGAAATAATATCAGTTTTTTCAAAAAGAATTTTTATTGATTTAGAAGGTAAAATTAATTATAAAAATTATAAAAATATAAAATATGATTTTGATTCAATTGAAGAAGAATTAGGAAAAATAATTTTACCAGGAAAAAAATTATTTAAAAAAGATGGTCAAAGATTTATAACATATGGATTTGAAGGATATAGAGGAGGAAATTCAACAATAATAAAAGAATTTATTGAAAAATATAAACAAAATCCTCTTGAAAAAGAAGAAAAAAAAATATTATTTAATTATACTACAAAAAATAAAATTGATTATAATGGATTATTATTTTCTCTTCAATTATTAATTTTTTATTTAAAAAATGAAAATTATCAAAATACTTATTTAATTAATGATGCAATTGATAAAATTCCTGATTATGTAAAAATAAATGATAATTGTAAAGAATTTTTCAGAGAAAATGAAAATTTTCAATTAAATATTTTAATTTCTATTTATGAATATTTTGAATTATTATGTTATCCTCAAATTGTTGAAAATGTTAGTGATGATTATAAAAAAGAAATTGAAAGAGAACAAATTGAAAAAATTAATGAATATTTCTCTCAAGAAAATAATAAATTAATTAAAAAAATTTTATTAGCTTCAAAAGTAAGAAAATTCATTTCAAGATTTTTAAGTGGAAAAAGAGGTGAAAATGAAATAAAAGAAGATGAAAATTTATTATATTTTATTCAAGTTAAAGAAGAATTTTGGGAAAAAGAAATTTTTAATAATCCTAAATTTGAAAAAGAATTTAAAAATATGGATATTGAATTTGATATTAAAGTTAATCAATCTATTTCTTTTTATAATGTTTTAGGAGGAGATAAAGAATTATTAGGTGATAAAAATGAATTTGAAGAAAATGAAGAAAAAAGAGAAGAAGATAATAAAGAAGAAAAAGAAATAAATAAAATAATGTATAAAAAAAAGAAAAAAAAGAATATTTATTTATAAAATTAATATTTAAAATGTTAATATTTTTAAAAAGTAATTTTTCATTTAATACATATTTAATCTCTATAAAAAAAAATATTTTATATTATAATCATTTTATCTTTTAGTTTTTAATTTTTTAAAATTTTTTTTAAAAATTGTTTTTGGTTTAAATTAAATTCATTATAATATTTTTTAGTTATTTCATTTTCACTAATTAAATTTTAAAATAATTTTCAACATCGTCATTTAATTTTGAATTATTATATGATTATTTTATTTATTTTTAACTTCATTAAATATTTATTCAATTAGAGTTTTTTCTTTATATTTATATAAAATGTAAAACTAATGAATAATTATAAAAATCCTAATGTAAATTTTAAATTATATCAAATCTTTAATTTATTTTATAATGAGTATTTTATATTAATCTAAACATTTATAATTAATTAATTATTATAAAAAAAATATATAATTCAAAAAAAAATCAATTATTATTACATGTAATATTAAAATCAATAATTTTATTATGTTATAATTATTTTTAAATTTAATAAAATATATATTTAAACTGAGCATATTTAATAATATTATTATTAATTAAAATATAAATATTATTATTTTAATATTCATAATATAATAAATTTATAATAACCAATAAAAAATTTAAATATAAATAAAAATGATTGGGGATTGG
>Ga0256407_10009279_pt1 | contig 14119 bp, 14 predicted proteins | sample RumenRJG_04DNA_FD_193489 | JGI IMG/M metagenome (GOLD analysis project Ga0256407, IMG submission 193489) | Bovine rumen microbial communities from Lethbridge, Alberta, Canada - RJG_04 | ecosystem: Host-associated > Mammals > Digestive system > Stomach > Rumen | place: Canada: Alberta... | reverse complement strand
AAACCAATCTCCTGAAGCAGCAGAAGATTGTGGCACAGACGGAGGCGGAAGTCCGAAAGCTCAATGCTGAGATGAAGGCCCTGGGTGGGACTATCACGCAGACCACCGCCAAGGCAGGAACTTTCGGCACAACGCTCACGGCAGGGCTTTCCAGGGCCCGTGGAGGAATCTCTGGCCTTGCCAGCGGCTTTTCCATGCTCTCCGCCAATGCGGCGGCAGCCATGGCGGTGCTCTCCACGGGGGTGGGGCTGTTCTCTCTCACCAAGGGGGCCATGGAGTCCGGGGAAAATCTCTACCGGCTCAGCAAGCGGCTCCATGCATCGGCGGCAGAGGCAGGGCAGCTGAGCCGCACCTTCCAGCTGGCGGGCATGGATGTCATGACCATCGTTCCTCTGATCGCAAGGCTGGACAAGCAGGTGGAGATGGTGGGAGAGAAGGGAAACTCTGCCACCAGGGCCATGGAGCGCTTCGGCATCTCCCTTCTGGATTCCTCCGGGAATCTCCTGCCCCTCAACGAGCAGCTGGAACAGCTGGCCAAGGGTTACCAATATGCAATGGAGACGGGACAGGAGGAAGCCTATACTGCGGAAGTTCTCGGCGCACGGGGCGCGGCTCTGATTCCGCTCCTGGAGCAGTACGACGAGCTCATGCAGGTAGCTGCCGGGGTCAAGACCACAGGGCTGCTGAACCCGGAGGAGTGCCACCAGACATGGCTCCAGTGGAAGTCCATGCAGATGGAACTCTCTCAGCTCCAGTCCGCCCTCGGGAGCGCCCTCCTGCCCCTGGCCTCCGAGCTCATGCCGAGCGTCACCGATGCCTTCCGGGAAATGGTGCAGGTGGTGCAGACCAACAAGGACACCATCCGGGATGCCATCGAGGGATGGGGGGCGGCACTCAAGACCGTGGCAGAGATTCTGGTCTTTATCGGGGAGCAGCTCCACGCAGTGTCGGAGCATGCGAAGGCCAACAAGTGGCTGGCGGAGAACCATCCGGCGGCATCGCCCATCGCCGCGATCCCCTTCATCGGAGGGGCCATCCTGGACAGGGTGTACGGGGATGAGTACCAGGCGCATCTGGAGGAGGAGAAGGCGCTCAGGGAGAAGGCCGAGGCCGAGAAAGCAGCCGCCATGGAAGCGGAGAAGAACCGCCAGGCACAGGATAGGGCTGCAGCCGGGGCAGGGAAGAGGACTGCGGCGGAAAAGGAAGCGGCAAAGGCAGTAGAAGATGCTGCCAAGGCCAATGACCAGCTGACGGAAAGCCTCTACGAGCTCACCCACAGCGACCTGGAAAACGCCCTTCACAGCCTGGGCAAGGAACTGCAGGCCATGAAGGAGGCGGGCGCCGACCCGCAACTCCTGGATGAGTACAAGCTCCAGAAGGAGGCCGCCATCTACGGGGAATTCCAGAGGAATGTCCTGGACAGCGTGGACTCCCTGCACCAGTCCGAACTGGAGCAGCAGCTCCTCCGCATCGACCGGGAAGCCGAGGCCTACCGGAAGAAGGGGCTGGACGAGGAGCGCACGGCAAGGTGGGTGGCGGAATCCAAGGCCAGGGTCATGGAATCCTTCGAGGAGGAGGTCACCTCCAAAATCGATGCCCTCTGGCAGACGGAGCTTGAGACACGGCTGGCAGATATCGAGCGGGAGAAGAAGGCATGGATCCGCAAGGGGCTCGATGAAGTCCGGGCAACCCAGGCGGCAGAGGAACAGAAGCGGAGGGCCGTCAGCGACAGCGTGGTGGACATGCTCTCCAACAACCGGAAGTACCTGATGCTCTACCGGAAGATCATGGCGGGGCAGACGCGGGGCTTCAATGGGGGCATGGCGGTGTACGACCTGAACGCCTCTCAGGAGGACCGTCTTGCCAGAGTACGGGAGGAGTTCCGAAAGCAGATGCTGATGGACGCCCACATCGACCCCAACGAGCGCATCTCGTTAGACGAGCTCCATTCCGTCCAGCAGCTCATGAACGAGGCAAAGAACACCATGGGGCTTTCCCTGCTACAGGGAGGCGGCATGGACGGGGGCATCGAGAAGGTCACTGGCGTGGTGGGCACTGCGATGGAAAGCCTTGCCCCACAGATCAGCCAGTCCTTTGCCGATGCCATGAACACGGCATTCGCGCCCCTGGCCAACGGGGAGGTGACGCTGGATTCCCCGAGGCTCAACGATGCGCTCCAGGCGGTGCAGGGAACCCTGGAGGAACTCCGCACCGTCATGGCAGCCCTTGCACAGCAGAAGCCCGAGCCGCGGGACACCACGGTATCCATCGGGACGGCAGTCACGCCGGACAACGAGTCCATGACATGGCTGGCAGATACTGTGGCAGACAAGATTGCGCCTGTGGTGGAGCAGGCCATAGGAGGGGATTCCAATCGCTATTAGAATCGGGGAGGCAAGGAGCCTCAACAACCCCCAGGGGGAAACCATCACGCCGGATGACCGCCAGGAGGCCATCGAGGTCATCGGGGGCGTGGTGGTGCAGGACTACGGATACATCCCCGCGGGCGACCGGATTTCCTGGACGCTCCAGTTCCTGAAGGGCGACTGGGAGAAGGTCCGGGGATACTGGGCCCGCCGGGAGATGGTGGACATCACGGACAGCGCAGGGGAAACCTTCTGTGCGAGGGTGGTGGTGAAAAGCTATTCCCGCCTTTCCTCCTTCGAGGGGAAAGCCGTGGAAGCCAATCTGGAACTTTGGATGGTATAGGAGGACAGCGATGAACGAATACATCAACCTTTACATGGACAATCCCACGGCAGGGGAGCAGGACGGCACCGCCGTGTCGCTGGAGGATGCGGGGAATGCGCCGCTCACGGCCATCCTCGATGCCAGCAAGAACGAGAGCAAGACCATCCGGTGCGCCCTTCGCTGCCAGGAGGGCTACCGGACGGAGGGGGAGACCACCCTCTCCTTTGCCGGGACCACCGCAGACAAGTGGAGTCTCTCGGCCACGGAAACGGGTGCCTTTGCAGCGACCCTCAAGATCACGGAGTCCATCGGCACGGGCAACACCCTCTTCTGGGTGAAGGCATCCGCATCCTCTGAGGAAAAGCCCGGCACGGACACCAGCGTGAAGCTCGTCTGCAAGGCTCCCATCCTGCCGGACGATTAAGGAGGCGGGACCATGAAATACGTTAATCCGGGCATTGCGGAATTATGCAGCGAGCAGAGCCTGTTCAAGACCGTGGAGAATGTTTCCAATGCACAGTCGCTGACAGGATTTGGCATCCTGCGGCAGTCGAGGGGCATCATCGAATGGCGGATAGATTGCGGGGAAGCGTCAGGGGAGCTTTGGGCATCCCTTGATTATTATGTCCGTTCCGGCATGAGAGGATGGGCATACTTCAACTTCTTTTTCTACGGGGAGGACGGGAAGCGCATCGCCACCTTTGGCGACATCTCGACCAATGGAAGCGACCCCGAGAATATGCTCCACGCTGTGCTGTGGGACAGCAATAGCAAATCCCTCTACACCCATGGAACCAATATCCCCCACAAGAGCGTGAGAAAAAATCTGGAACTTCATATTCGGACGGGGGAAGATGGCGTTTTCGATGTATGGGTAGACCGAAAGCTTCTCTTTTCTTTTCCTGCCGCCGTTTTTTCTGGAAAAGTGCAGGGGTTCGGCATGGGAATCGGTGGCAGGGACTATCCGCCGGAAGTGCTGGTTTCCTCCATCATCCTCCAGGATACCGGGCGCATCGGCATGGAGAAGCTTTGCATGCTGACGGCATCGCCCGCAGGAGAGCAGACACTGGAGGCGGGCTCTGCGGCATCCTTTGTGCTGGGCGGGCTCGATGGTATACCGGAAGATACGGAAATCACGGGTATGGGGGTGGTTCTTCAGGCCACATCGAGGGACGATTCCATAACCAGGGGAACCTTTGCCCTTGAGGGCTCTGTCCTCGGCACTGTGGATGCAACGGATGCCAGCGGAACCGCATACGAGCAGGTATTCGCTCTGGCACATCCCGCAACAGGAAAGCCCTTCACGAAGGAGGAGATTGAGGGGAAGACCTTGACGCTTGCAGTGGACGGTGATGCGTGATGGCCCTGCAAGGAACCGTGCGGCCCTATGCCGTGCTGCATCCCAAGGACGGCCTTGTTATCCGGAAGGTCAGCGGCTATGCCGTTTGCCATGAGAAGGGCGGGCTGGCGCTTCGAAAGATTACCCCTTTCCTCACCTGCCGGGTGGATGACCGGGTAACGGTTCGGGCAGGCACCAGGAGAAGCCTGACGGGAGAGGTTGTCCTCGCCGCAGATACAGAGCGCAGGCTGCCATTGGAAATCCGTGCCGGAACGAGAAGGGACATCGGAAGGGAAGCCTCCCTGCGGGGAGATACCGCAAGGAGAGCAAAGAATGTGGACGCTCTTTTGGCAGACACCAGACGGCAGGTACGAGTGGGGGCCATCCGTGTCTCTCTGGAAGGGCATACGTGCCGTATGCTGGTGCGGGAAATTTCCTTTTCGGTTCCTGCCCTGCGCCATCTGGGATGCAGCATCTCCCTGCAAGCCGAAACGGAGAGAAGGCTTTTTCAGGCTGCCGTTCTTCGCGCGGATACTGAAAGGAAGCATGTGCTTTCCATCCTCCTTGCCGCCGATGTGAAGCGCACACTGGGAAACATTGTCATTTTCTGCGGGGACGCATCCAGGAAGATTCCCCACCGGATGGAACCCATGGAGAACCCCGCGGGAAGCGGGGTGCAGTCCATCACCATGACACTGGCCGAGAACACCCTCTCGGACAGCTTCCAGATGACCACCATCCACCCCATCCATCCCAAGGACGTGGTGGAAGGTACCCTTCTGGATTTCCCCTACCGCTTCCAGGCGGAGGAAACCCATGAGGAGGGCATCCTCCATACCGTCCGTCGCACCATGTACGATGCGGACAAGATGCTCTACACGCCCCTCACCTACACACTGGCGGGCATGCGGCGCACCGGCTTCACCAGCCGGGGAGGACAGGCCATCCAGGGTATTGGGGCCAGGGGGCATGCGGAAAAGATTGCCTCGGCCATGGGGCTTGAAGCGGTGTTCATGGGGGAGGACTTCCTTCCAAGGGAGGACTATTCCGGGGTGGAGACCACCTACCAGAGCGTCCTCTCCGGGATTTTCGGCTGGACGGCGAACATACCGAGGAAGCTGGTGAACATCTTCATCCGGCAGGGGAGACTCTATTTCCTCCAGCGGGGACGCGAGACAGGCACCATCGACCTGGACCGGCTCCCCTGGTTCAACCATCCTTCCTTTGACCGGAAGCTCATCCGCACCACATGGAGCCGCCCGGCAGAGACAGACGGGGGAGCAGGGATGGTTCCCATGGGCGTCTACTGGGTGGAGAAGAACGACAAGACGCCCAAGCCCCAGGATGACGGCATCACGACGGAATATGAGAATGTCAGCCGGAGCGGGGGCCACTCGGACAGCCGCATCAGGTACACCGAGCGGAAGAACCCCGACGGCAGCATCACACGGGCAGACTACTCGTACATCGACACGGGGACGGACTACCTTCTCCGGCAGATCGTCGAGGTCACCCGCTTCCCCTCCGGGGAGATCTGCAAGACCCGCATCACGAGCTACACCTACACGCCGGACGGGTGGCGGCACATGGTGGTGACGGAAAACGGGGAGGAGGTGGCCTCCTCCGAGGACAGGGCAGGAACCTCTGAACCCGCCGCCAGGACCGGGAGCACGGCATGGCGGGGACGGCCGGGAGACCAGGGGAACGAGCATCTTGAGGAACAGACTGCCATTGCCCATGGAGGCTCCTGGAAAAAGAGCGGGACCACCAAGGGAAGCTCCCTCTTGAGCGGCACGGATATCCCGGTGAAGGACCAGGCATCCGCAAGGATGTATCTGGATGAGATGGAATGGATGGACAGGGCCATCGAGGAGACCGCGCATGTGGTTCTTACGGCTCCCGTACGGCAAGGCATCGTGGAGGCGCAGGGAAACCACGTGATGGACTTCTTTGACCGCTATCTCCTGGGAGGGAAGGAATATTTCCTCTCCTCCAACACGGTGTCCCTGACCCCAAGAAGCATGAAGCAGACCCTGACACTGACGAGGTGGTACAAATGACAGGAACCGGAAGGCTTGCGGCGGCGATTGCCGAGGCCGTGAGAAAAGGAAAGAAGGGACGCCCGGCAGAGCGGGGCATCATCCAGGGAAGCCGCGTGCAGATCGGCACGCGGCTCTACTCCAGGAAGCTGGCCGTGGACATGAGCCTCCATGACGGGGATGTGGTCTGGTGCCAGGTGACGGACGATGAGTCCATGGCGGTCATTGTGGGGGCGTAGCGATGTACAGGACAGTCATAGCAAATGTCATGGGAAAGGAATGCCGGGACGAGGCGGGAAGAACCCTCACCCGCATTGGGAACATGCCGGTGCGGGCAGGGGACGCAGTATGGACGGATGGGCGGGTAATCTACGGGAACGAGTCCTTCGGCAGCGAGTCGCTGTTCCTGTCCGGCGGCAGGCTGGACGGCATTCTTTACGCGGAGCCCATCAGCAATGAGCTGGCGTGCCGGATATTCTCGTATCCGCACCGCAGCTTCTCGGAGTACAGGAACGGGTACATCTGGCTTATCGACGGCGAGAAGGCCGTCTGGATGTGCGCGGGCCGTCAATTCGTGAACCTCACCAACGGCGTGAGGGCGGATGCCACGGTGGCGGAGAAACTCGAGGCCGGAAGCGATATGTGCGTGGACAAGGACGGGAACCTGCTGCTCCTCGGCCTGGAATACGACCGGACACGACCGGTCACATTGCGGATATACCGCATAGGCGCTGTGGATGGTGAAGTCGTTCTCGAAAAGACGGTGGATATGGAGCCTCTCTACGCACCGCTGGTCGCGGCGTTGAAAAGCGACATGGCCGCTCATTACTCAGGCACCATCAACGATGTGCATTGCGGGGACAATATCAGGATCAGCCGGGGCGCGATTCATCCAGACCGGTCCTACAACCTGCTGCTCTCGATAGACTGCACGGTCAGCACCCAGGAACCGGTGAGCGCCTCAGAGTTCCAGGAGGACTGGCGGGTGTACAGGATAGGCGAATATGACAGCCCGCTGATCGAGAAGCATCTGACAGTATCCCAGGGATACAGCGGCCTGAGATGGGGAACGACGACCGGCTCCCGCCAGTTCGTCATGAACTCCGGCGGGCCCGTGGACGTGATATACAGCGGTTTCTCGCATACGGAATCCGAGATGAGGGTCCATGACGTGCATAACTATAACGCGCAGGTCTACAAGCGGCACAGCGACCACGGCGAGGCGGGCACCCTGGACTCCATCCCCACCGAGGATATCCGTCAGATAAAGGAATGGGGCGTCGATCTCGAGACGCTGGAGATTCCGTTCGGTGTCGACCATGTCCGCTGGACGGTCATCCCCAAGGTGTCGGTGAAATCAAGCAGCGGCGCGGTGGCCAGGTGGCGTCTCGATGACTTCGACGCGGAGGTCACCTGGTCCGATGGTATCGCTTTCTCGCTCGGAGGACATTCCTACCCGGGCGAGTTCATACGGGACGCCTTCGAACTGCCGGAGGGGCTGAAGAGCCGGGAGGACAAGGGGAAGACAATCCGGCTTGTCATGACGGAGAAGATGGTCATTAAGTCTGAGGACAATTCCCCTTTGAGCTGTCTGCGCGAATACAAGGATGGCGTGGAGGGCATCCTTTCGGGGGTAGGCGTATTCAACTACCGGGTGCGGCACTGCGCCGACCTGAACCGGGCCAAGGGAATCATCCGGCAGGTGGATGAGACATAAGGGGGGGAGATGCTTATGGAGACCATCATGCAGGTTGCCTTCTCCTGCGCCAGCACCGTGTTTTCGGCGGTCATCGCCTATTTCGGATGGTGGCTCAGGAAACGGGACAAGGAGCGCGAGGCAAAGGAGGAAGCGCGCCAGAGGGAATACGATGCTACCCGGAACGGCATGCGTGCCATCCTCCGGGATCGCATTATTCAGCTTTATGAGGACTGTGCAGCAAAGGGAAGCACGCCCTTCTACGCTGTTGAGAATGTCACCACCATGTATCATGCCTACCATGACCTTGGCGGCAACGGTGCCATTACGGAGATTTATCACAAATTTGTCAATCTGCCGCAAACGACGAAACAGAATGAAGAGTCCGAATGAGAAGAGCAAGGGAGGAAGACCATAGATGACCAATCTGAACACAGATAAAATCGTTGGCATCGGGCTTGTCGTTGCGCTCCTTGTTTCGATTGTTGCGAGCGCAGTGACGGGAATCGACGGCGAGAAACTGCAGACCACTCTTGCCACGGGACTGATCGGGTTCATTGGCAGGGTTGGCTATATGGGGCACGGCATTACAGAGGCGGCAGAGCATCAGGTGCCAAAGCAGGAGAAGAAGGAAGAAAAGGAGAGTGATTGCATTGGAAAGAGCTAACATCGTTGAGACGGACTTGCGATTCTCGAAGGAGCTTATCGAGCGCGACGCCACGGATATGATTGTCATCCACCACACCGGGGGGAATGACATCGACGCGAGCGCGGAACAGATCCACGAATGGCATCTCAATAACCCTGGCTGGGCGGGTATCGGGTATCATTTTGTCGTTCGCAAGGATGGCACCATCGAGAGAGGCCGCCCGGAGTGGGCCATCGGGAGTCATGCCTATGGCGAAAACAGCCACACCATCGGCATCCACCTTAGCGGGGATTTCATGGAAGCCTACCCGACAGATGCGCAGATTGAGAAATGCGCGTTGCTGATTGCCAACATCTGCGAGGACTACGGCATCCCGACGGACCGGGAGCACATCGTCGGCCATGGGGAGCTCATGTCTACGGACTGCCCCGGCACGCACCTGCAGGATTTGCTGGACGACGGGACGCTCACGGGCAAGGCGAACTACTACCGCTACGGACCCGATGGGGGCGCAGGTGCAGGGGCGGCAGACACAGGAGCAGAGGAAAACGAGGAGGAGAACGAAATGAGGTATAACACGATTGATGAAGTGCCGGAATGGGCACGTCCTACAGTCGAAAAGATGATCCAGAGGGGGCTTCTCAACGGTAGCGGGGCAGGACTCGACCTGTCAACCGACATGCTGCGGATTTTCGTTGTGAACGACCGGGCAGGACTTTATTGAGGAGGCAGTCTTATGAGCAAATGGACAGATATCAGGGATGCCGCAATCGGAGCACTACAGGCAGACTCCGTAGGCAAGGACATCAAGGGTGATTTCCTCGCGTGGCTGGAGCAGGAAGGTCTTGCATTCCTCCAGGATGTAGCCAATCGCGTCATCACCGAATGCAAGGCCGATGCTGAGAGCGAGGGCGGCTGGTGCCGGATCCGGGACGCATTTGTCCTCCCGGTGGTCATTAGTATTGGGATGTACGTCCTCCAGATGGTCATCGACAAGGCAGAAAAGAGCGCATGAAAGTAGGGACGGGAGAAATCCCGCCCCTTTTTTGTACAAAAAATTACCTGCGGCTTGCCTAAAATTTTGCCTACATTTTGCCTACATTTTGCCTACATTTTGCCTACAAAATGATAAATTGCACTAAATTGCACTAAAATTCAAAAACAGCGTGAAGCCTTGAAAATAAAGGCTTCGAAAGCATTTCTAAACAGCAAAATAAAAAAATCCCGCTTTTCTTCCGGAAAAGTATTTTCAGCCCTTCAGCCCTTGTAAATCAAGGGCTTTTATTTTTTGCCTACAGATTTGCCTACAAGGCATTGTTTTTGATGTTACTTTCGAAAGCTTCTAATGTACGCTCCTGCATCAGCTCCGTTTCGTGGGTGTAGAGGTCCTCTGTGATTGCCACGTTGCTGTGGCCAAGCCTCCCTGCCAGCCCCTTTGCAGGTGCGCCGCTCTCGGCGCAGAGGGTTGCATGGGTGTGGCGGAGGGAGTGGGAGTTTATGCCGTGGCCCCGCAGGGCATACATGAAGCTCGATTCGTTGACCGGCTTTCCGTCTCCCGTCGTGCAGACCAGCGGGCGGCGTTGCATCCCCTTTGCTGGCGTTGCCTGTTTCTGCATTTGCCAGAGGCCGCCGTCTTCCGCCTCATAGATGTACATGTATGCCTTCCCATGCTTTACCTCGTTGGCGGACTGCTGCACCTTCCAGCGTTTCAGCAGGGAAAGGAGCTCGTCTCCTATGGGGATGCTGCGGATGCCTGTCTCTGTTTTTGGGGGACCGAAACGGAGCCCTGTCCTGGCGGTGTAGTATGTCTGCCGCTTGACATGGACGATTCCCTTTTCGAGATCCACACAGTCCCAGGCAAGGCCAAAAACCTCGCCGATGCGCATGCCTGTATGGTAGGCAATGGCAATCGGCATGTGGTAGGGATGCCCGAAGGGGTACGCTTCCGCCAGCTCGTCCAGCTTTTCCCTCCGGATGATGTTCCTGTGGACGATGTTCCTCCTGGCATTCCGTGGCACCTTGACGCATGAGGCAGGATTTGACGTGATGAGCTCCGCAGGATAGACGGCATAGTCAAGGGCGTTTCTGAGGGTGCTCAGAGTGACGGATATCGTCCCATGAGACAATCCTCTGCTGGCAAGGCTCCTCACCATCGCGTCGACATCCCTCGGGCGCAGCTTCTGCAGGATTACCTTCCCCATGTGCCGGGAAATCCGCTTCACTGAAAACGAGTAGTTCTGCAGAGTCTTCGGCCTTACCTCCATCATCTTCCGATCCAGCCATTCAGCAAGGAAATCCTCCACGCTGATCTTCTCGCTGATGATGGCGATGTTCCCGCTGAGGAACGATGCCAGTTCCTTGGTCCCTGCGGCCAGGGCTTCCTTCTCTGTCCTGTAGCCTCCTTTCTCGACTCTCTTCCTCCTGCCGTCGGACGTGGTCCCGGCATCAAAGGAGTAATACCATTTTGTCCCGCGCTTGCGGGTGGACAGTTTTGCCATATCATTTCCCTCCTGTCAATTTGTTTGCAGGCAAGCCGCAGGAGTGGTATAATATGGGCAACGGACGCGGACACGTCCACAAATTCATCAAAATGGGAACCGCCGTTCCCGGCCTGGAGTGTGACAGCCCTGGCGAACCAGACGGCGGGGCGCGAATCGGCCAACAAGTTCAACCTCGGCCCCTGCGTTTCACTGGCGCAGGGGCTTTTCCTTTTTGCGTTTTTTGCAAATTGCTTTTGTCTTTACTTTTTATACTTTGATTTTACTTTTTTATGTTTTGCTTTTGTGGTATACTGTTCCCGGAAGCCCGGGCAATGCTCCGCAGAGTCTTTTCCCCTGCGGACACCGGCCGTGCCCGATGAGGCGCGGTCTGGATTCAACAGGCCCCTGCAGTAAGCCGTGCCACTATCCGGCACAGCGCCGAACCATGGGCCTCATCGCATCAGATAAAGTCAACCTGTGAAGGTTGGCTTTATTTTTTGCGACCAACATGAATGTCAGTCACAGGGACATTCCCGCCGCCCTTCGGGGAGGCTTTTTTATTTATGCCGCATGAAGTTTTTCGACGTTGCCGGGGGAGTCTTTTTCTGAAAAGAGTATGTACTCCGTCCCTTTGTGCGACAGAGCTTTTAGGTATTTGGAATCTATGCTTCTCTCCAGATCGTTTATAATAGCAAGGCCTGACACTTTTTTCTTTGCCTGTCTCTGACGCTCATCCCTTATGTCTTGCCAATTGAAAAGGAATGCTGAGAGCATATTCTGGTTGAGATTGTTGAAGGCGTTTATGAGTATCTCGGATGAGCGCCCTGCTATATGGAAATTGAAATTAAATTCAAGCCCTGTGCTTCCCCTGGCGATAAAGCTGGGCGTGTATATGACTTCTGCCGAATCGAGATAAGAGGCAACATCCTCGTGGAAGAGGCTCTTGGCATTTGGCCTGGACAGCATGAACATGTCATTTACGGCGACAAGGGCCTGTATGAAAAAATGAAGGCTGACAGGGTAGTTTTCCTTGCTGGTGACCATGGTGAGCTCATTGCCATCGTTTTGAATGCCATAGGAACTTATGGTACTAAGGAGCAAATCACGGCGCTTTTTGCTGGAGAATTGCAGCCCGTCCGCGGTCAAATCGGAAATGATGTACCCATCATCGGAAAGCGTGATGGAATCACCGTCCAGCTTGGCGTATATCGTCAAGCCGTCGTTATGCCTGTCCATGAAAGGGGTTCCTATTTCCGTCCAGCCGGATTTTAGCTGCTGAATCTGGGTGTTGCTTTTCAGCCAGTTGTAGTATCCATCAATCCAATCATACTCATTACTCATCGAAAAGCACCTCCTGTTCCACTAATTTTACCTTATCTGTGTTCAGAATTGTAGAGTATGACAGAAACTCAAGAAACAAACCCATGATATTGTTGGCATCACTGAAACCATTGGGCAATGGGTAGGCAAACTTGTCATGATAACCTTCCCTGTATATGTGGATGTGAGGCTGCAATGGGCTAATCACAGTACCGTCAGGATTTCGGTGCGGCGTATTATCCTTGGTGTCAATGCGAATCAGTATGAAATAGTCGTCATACATCAGCCGATAGGAGACCTTGGACGGATTTTTCTTTCCTCGGTAGGCAGAAACTTTCATATTTTGCATAGCGCGGCCTTCCATGGTATATTTCAGCTGATATATATTGGTCGTCTGTGGTGTAGGCATTCGTACACTGTGTGGATCCAGCAGGTACTTTTCTATGGCTTTCAGGGTATCCGCTTCGTCTTGAGTGAGTGTGGTCATGGTTTCACCTTCATTAGGCAAATAGGTTCTTCTCTTTCTGCCGCCCTCCCCGGGCGGCTTTTGGGTTTGGCATGCAACAATCGTTTATGGTATACTTACTGATGTTACCCGCCCCTACACTGGTAGCAGGAAGGGGGTGTCTTATATTGTCCCGACGAGAGTTTGTGATGGCGGTCGCTGCAAGTGTAACTGCCTATTACCTTGCCAAGTGCTTGGACTGGCTCATCACACTAATCACAGGGTAACCAAGCCCGGTCTGGCGTAGCCGCATAAGTACGCAAAAAGCCCCCGGCGGAGGTCGCATCTCCACCGGGGGCTTTCTGTTCGCTCATATTGTCCCAACGAGCTTTGCCTACAGAAAGTATACCACGATAGAGATGATTTTTCAAGCCGCCTCCCCGGGCGGCTTTTTCCATTTCCCCCATCCCCTCACCCCGCCCGTCTCCTTGGCAGGGGCAATCATGGCTGATGCCTGTTCTTTTCAATTTCGTCTGCCGGGCTTGGGGAGTACAGGTCGTTCTGGCTGATGTGCTCGATCTCGTGCAGATAGGTTTGTTCGTTCTGCTCGCGGGTAAGGTTGGAGTTCAGGATAATCGTATATTCGCCACAGCTTTCGTGGACAAAGCCCTTGAGCCCTGGAGGCAGGGGCATCAGTCTGGCTTCGATCATAATGGTCCCTCTTTGACAAAAATCCATGGATATGGTATGATTTTTCGTAAGATAACCCACAGAGGACGGAACTGGCAGCCGTCGCCGGATAGCCGTGAGGCTTGAGTAGGAGATGCAGGTTAGTCACCCTGCCTTGGGTTCGTCGGATGGGCGCAGTCTTCGGGCTGCGCCTTTTTGCTGTGCGCTTTGCGTTTTTTTATTTCTGCTTTCCAGCCGCCCGTGGAGGAGCGGCTTATTTTTTTGCCTCCGGCCTCAGGCTCCCGTATCCGGCAACCTCTCCTCTGTGGCGGCTTTTTCATAAGAAGAAGGGGCGTCAGCATATGCCAACGCCCCTTCGGGACCCTTGCGGGTATGATAGAGACTCGAGCCCTTGCGGGCTTGATGTGCTTTTAGTATATAACATCGTCTGTCTCTCGTCAAGGCGTTGTTTTCCTGTTCAGTTTGTCCAGAATCTCACTGAATTTGTCTTTGTCCACGTATTTCCTTGGTTCCTTGGATGTTTTGGGGGATTCGATTCGCAATTTGCTGATGGTGCGGATCTGGTTCATGACCACAAAATTCCCTTTGGACATGTCCTTGTGATTCACTGCGGCAATGCCAAGGTCCACGCAGGCCGGGTTTATGTTCTTTTCGCCTGCATTGTATGAGCTGATGGGAGCGACCAGGATGACGCTGGAACGCGGATTGTTGTTCTTTTCCAGTACAACGGCATAGTGCCGGCCGCCAAACTCCCCGCCGATATTGAATCC
>Ga0256407_10009278_pt1 | contig 14119 bp, 16 predicted proteins | sample RumenRJG_04DNA_FD_193489 | JGI IMG/M metagenome (GOLD analysis project Ga0256407, IMG submission 193489) | Bovine rumen microbial communities from Lethbridge, Alberta, Canada - RJG_04 | ecosystem: Host-associated > Mammals > Digestive system > Stomach > Rumen | place: Canada: Alberta... | reverse complement strand
ATTATGGCTATAGTATCTATCAACAACAAATGCGCCACGACAATCGCCGCGTTTGCTTAAGCCTACGCTATTCGCTATAGTTATACTTTCAATACCATTTGTAACCTTGCTCCTTGCAATAGTCAATTGCAGGCTGATAGCCTTGGAACGTAGCCTTGTGAATCCATTTTAAGCCTTTGCGCTCATCCTGTGGAACACCTGTGCCGGTCATCAGGAACCAGCCTGTAGCAAACTGTGCCTGGGCATCGCCACCATTAGCCGCCAGCTCATACCAGAAAGCGCATTCCTCCAAGTTCTTCTCTACACCGTCGCCATTCCAAAAGGCTGCACCCACGTTCTTCTGACTCAATACATGACCTTGGAAGGCTGCCTCACGATACCATAGGAATGCCTTGTGGTGGTCACTTTCCACGCCATCGCCAAGGTAATAGGCGTTAGCCACGTTCACCTGCGACTGCATATCACCCTTGTCTGCGGCCTTCATGTACCACTCGAAGGCTTTTTCTGCACTTTGCTCCACGCCTTTGCCGTGATAGTAGCACTCGCCTACGTTGAAACAGCCATAGACATCATCCAGCTCCGCAGCCTTCATATACCACTCAAATGCCAGTTCAAGGCTGACCTTTACGCCAGTGCCACGCTCATAGCAGACACCAAGGTTGTTCATAGCCTTGGTATCGCCCGCATAAGCCTTTTCGCGGTAATCGTCTGCCTTGTTTCGCTCTTTTGGCATAGTTGTTATCTATTCACATATTATTTATGTGGCCTCTGGAATATCACTCCAGCGGGTAGTGTAGCACGGGCTTCGGAAGTCATGCTTAATGCTGTCCTTGAAGACGTCAGCCTTTCCTTTACCGCCAGGCTTTGTATACTGTTGGGAACCCAGCACAATGGTCTCTGAGCCGTATTCACGGTTAATCTTATCCAGTGCCTCGTCGAGCCGTTTCATCTTCTCATGCCGCTCTGCGTCGTAATCAATGAAGTTGGTCTGTACACCATTGTCTGGACTGATACCCATGACGATGACACCGGCACGCTTGTAGTGGTAGCCCTGTCGGAAGATGCGTTCCGTGCATCTGGTCGCCGTCTGAACTATCTGCTGAGTGGAATTAGTGGGGGTGAGAAGCCTTTCCTCGGCCATGTTCCAGTACTGGGGCAGGTCTTCACGGAAATGGTTGGTGTCGATGAACACGCAGACGGTCTGAGCCACTGATTCCTGCTTTCTCAGCTTCTCGGCACAGCGGGCTGCGAAGTTGGAGATGCTGGTGCGCAGGGCATCCATGTCCGTCACCATGCCAGGGAACGAGCGCGAGGTGCAGATACTTTTCTTTTTCGACATATCCTCCATGGGGATGCAGTCCTCGCCGTTCAGTTCCTTCCAGGTTCTTATGGCCACCACATTGTTCAGTGTGGCTCGAACCCACGAGTCAGCATGGCTGGCGAAGTCGAGGGCGGTCTTGATGCCCAGCGCCTGCAGACGTGCGGCATAGCGGCGCCCGATGCCCCACACCTCTTCAATCTCATACTTTTCAAGGGCCTTGATGCGTTGTTCGTCAGTTCCGATCATGCAACAATGATTGTAGCCCTTGTAGTGCTTGGCATAGTGGCTGGCCATCTTTGCCAGTGTCTTCGTAGGGGCAATGCCGATGCTGACGGGCATACGGGTGGCTTTCCAGATGAATGCAGACAGGTCTTCACCCCATTTCTTCAGGTCATAATTATCCATTCCCGATAAATCGCAGAAGCCTTCGTCGATGCTGTAGCGGTAGAATGTGGGTGCAGCCTTGCGGACTAACGACATCACACGGTCTGTGATATCGCCATAGAGTTCATAGTTTGATGAGAAGACAGTTACCTCGCCATTAGGGAAACATTCCTTCAGCTGATAATAGGGCAATCCCGCTTTGATGCCGAGGGCTTTTGCCTCGTTGCTTCGGGCCACTACGCATCCATCATTATTCGACAGGACACAGACAGCCTTGCCGTTCAGATCTGGACGGAAGACACGTTCGCATGAAACGTAGCAGTTGTCGCAGTCGATGATGGCGTACATATATCTATTTGTATTTCTGAATTATCGTATTTTCGGGTTTACAGAACGGGATAATATTGCTATTAGTTGCTCGATCTTCCGGAAGAATCATTTGCAACTTGGCATCTAAACCGTCCAGGCGGATGTCGAACTTCCCGTCTTTATAGTTGAAGATAAGATATCCCTTGCCTAATTTGACCCGCTGGTAGAGGCGGCTAATCTCTTTTGGCAACATGGGTCTCACCGTCACCACGCCATTCAGCAAGTCGGGCTGGACACCTAAGAAACACTGATACCACACCCTGAGTTGTTCGGCATTACTCCATGCTTGGAGGAAGGTTCCCGACCTGTCGGCCCATTGCTGGCCTGGATGCGGGTGAGCATCGGCACATTCGCTCAGACTACCGATGGCTCCTTCTTTCAGAGCCTGCCTGTTCATATTACTGAAAAGCTGCCATGCGGTCTCAACTTCTCCGATTTCAATCATCCGTTGCATGAATATACCATTCAGCCAGAGCCATACCGTGCCGTTGTGGTAGGCATCGTCGAAATGGTATTTCTCGTCCCAATGGTGATAGGGATGGAACTGGCCATCGTGCTGTTCCAACGAGGCAACTCCCCAAGGATAGGCAAGACGCTGCCATGCCTTGATGGTCACCGCCTTCTTGAAGTCCTCATCGCCAATCAGTTCGAAGCAGAACAGCTGATTGGGGCGATACTGTTTGTCGGGCGTACCATTACTGTTCAGGTGGTCGTATATCAGGGTATCGGCCTTGTCACAATAGTCGCGTTCGAAGTTATTTGCCAGCTGCTGGGCCTTCTGCTCCCATTTCTCAGCATTTGCGGTGTCATTCATCAGTCTTGCCAGTCCAACACCAGCCATGAGTTGCCGGTACCAGAGCCACTGAATATCATTGGCCCTGTCGCCACGGGGTGAGGCAGGCACCTCATGTTTTACGTCCATCCAGGTGTCGGCATCTGCATGAAGCAGGTAGCCTTTCTCGTCGGTGGAACGTGCAATGGCCTGCTCAATACTCATGACAATGGTAGGATAGACATCCTGAAGGAACTTTTTGTCACCCGTATAACGAAGCAGTTCCTCTGTTTCCATCACATAGCGGGGAGTGCCGTCGGTGGTGTTGTACCATACACCGTCAGGAGTAGCCAGATTCGGGATACGTCCCATCGTAGGCGAATCCTCGCGGCGGTCCTGCAACCGCCCGAAGTCTCTGAGTATTTCCTCTGCCTCGCCGAACTGACCTGTAACCAGTGCGGCGCCAGGTAGCGAGATGAAGATGTCGCGCCCCCAATAGGTGTTGAACCAGGGTAGTCCTGCATAAATACCCTTGCCTTGCTGACAGGTGATAAGCTGGTCTGTGGTAAGTGTCAGCCAGGCTATCGCCTTGTCCAGTTCTGGCAGGTTGCTGCGTATCGGTACGTTCTCGCTTAGCAGCGTGTTCATCCGTTGTCGGCGGGCTTCCAGCAGGCCGTCGCCTTTGATGCGATACATGCTGATCAGAGAGTCGCAATGCGATTCCGTGCCGTATGCCAGCAGAAATCCGCCTGCCTGAGTCGCAGCAGTCAAAGAGCTATCGGAAGTCAGGATATCGGCAGGTTTTACGGGGACTACTTTGATCATCAGCTCAGGTGTCTGCTCTGGGAAAAGACAGAGAGCCTCCTTTTGTCCTTGTGTCTTGGCAATCAGCCTTTTGTCGAAGCTGATACTGAGATTCTTGGCTTTTGGAGCATCGACAGCAATCAGTATCAAGTCATCGTTATCAATCATCCTCATCTGTTCCTTGGCTTGTGGCCACTGTCTGACAATACCGTCGGGAGCCACCGTGGTGCTGTCTGCCTCGGCTCTGAGCAGCGGCTGGCCGTCAATCGACAGCGAATAGTCTGAGAGAACGCGGCGGGTGGAAATATTCCATCCTGCAAACCACTCGCCGAAGTGGTCTTGATGCGTCCTGCCATACCAATAGGCCGAACGCTTGTTGGTGAATGAGAATTCTCGGTTCTCATCCTTACAGACCTGGATGGCCAAGTCGTCGATTGTCAGAGGCTGTACAGCCTCATTCTCTGAAGTAACTGACGTACACGATGCAAGTGATGACAGAATACTGATGGTAAGCACTGATTTCTTCATAAGTCAAGTTTTAGTATTTTCTTGTGTCGCGATGAATGGAAGTCACCTTGCCCTGAAGGATGAACTGGTCGTAGGCATCGATGATGATGGGCTTGAAGTCTGGATTTGCAGGCATCAGACGCAGATAGCCCTTTTCTTTTGTGGAGAGGTCTATTTGCTTCACTGTCAGCCCTCCGTTGACGAAGGCCACCACGATATTGCCGTCCGTAATCTCCTCTGAACGGTCAGCCAGGCAGATGTCACCGTCGAAGAGTCCAAGGCCGATCATCGACTCACCACGTACACGCACGAAATACGAGGCCTCGGGATGATGAACGAACTTCTCGTTCAGATCCAGGGACTCATGTTGGTAGTCACCTGCAGGCGACGGATATCCAGCTGCCAGTCCTTCGAAGTAGGGCAGCTTCAGCCGCTTGGCATCTTCTAGAGAGATGTACTCGGCACCGTCGATAGGTTTGTTATCTTCCATCTGTAATACCTAAATTCACTTAAATATGCGCACAAATTTAGCAAGAAATGCTGTAAAATCAGTATATTTGCAGAAACTTTTGAGAATTATTAGGATAAAACGAGTGCAATATGGTTAAAAGACTATTGGATTTTCTGAATGCATCGCCAGTGAATTTCCTGGCAGCAAAGAACATTGCCAACGAATTGGAGCAGGCTGGCTATCGTCGCTTAGACCCTCAGATGCCCATCGGAGAGGTCAAAGCTGGTGACAAAATCTACGTGACGAAGAACGACTCGTCGGTCTATGCCTTCCACATCGGAAGCAAACCTCTGGCTGATGCAGGATTCCGCATGATTTGCGCACACTGCGACTCTCCTACGTTCCGCATCAAGCCCAATGCAGAGATGACGGGTGAGGGTGGTATCGTGAAGCTGAATACGGAAGTATATGGAGGCCCGATCATGTCGACGTGGTTCGACCGTCCGCTGACAATAGCAGGGCGAGTCATCGTCAAGGGTGAGGATGAACTTAATCCCAAGACACTGCTGCTGCACGTCAAGCGTCCGCTGCTACAAATCAGCAACCTTGCCATCCACTTCAACCGCGAGGTGAACGATGGTGTAAAGCTGAGCAAGCAGAAGGATATGCTACCTATATTGGGAATCGTCACCAGCGAGTTGGAACGCGGCAATATGCTGATGAACGTCATCTGCAGTGAACTGCACATCAAGTCGGAGAACATCCTCGACTTCGACATCTATCTGGCAGATGCCACACCCGCTTGTACCTTTGGTGTGCATGATGAGTTTCTGTCATCAGGCCGCTTGGACGACCTCTCAATGTGTTTCGCAGGTCTGGAGGCAATGATTAACTCGGAAACTACAGATATGACCAAGGTGCTGGCCATCTTCGACAACGAAGAGACAGGCTCACAGACCAAGCAGGGTGCCGGCAGTCCGTTCCTATCGATGATGCTGAAACGTATTGCACTGGCTCAGAGCGGAACGGAGGAAGCCTTCTATCAGGCTGTTGAGCGTGCGTTTATGATTTCGGCAGACAATGCCCATGCCTGGCATCCCAACTACAGCGAGAAGTATGATCCTACAAACCATCCCGTTCTCGGTGGTGGTCCAGTCATCAAGTTCAATGCGGCTCAGAAGTATGCCAGTGATGCCGTGTCGGCAGCTGTCTTTGCGGAAATCTGCAGGGAGGCCGGAGTGCCGTGTCAGCGTTTCGTCAACCATTCCGACGTAGCAGGCGGCAGCACATTAGGAAACATCCTGGCTTCATCGATTCCCGTGCGTGGTGTCGATATGGGTAATGCCATCCTGGCTATGCACAGCTGCAGGGAAACGGGTAGCACAGCCGACCACATCTACTGCGTCAAAGCATTCACAAGGTTTTTCAGCTAAAGGAACAGCTATTTCTCACAAAGCCGTTCCTTCAGACGGGTGTTGCGTTTCAGCACCACCATGTTGTGGATGGCATAGGCCAAGGCTTTCGTGGTGCCGACGATAATGCAGATCTTCTTCGCACGGGTGATGCCCGTATAGACCAGGTTGCGCTGGAGCATCACAAAATGGGTCATCAGAAGCGGGATGACCACGACGGGATATTCAGAGCCTTGCGACTTATGGATGGTAGTGGCATAGGCCAGTGTCAACTCGTCAAGTTCGGAGTCCTCGTACTCGATGCTGTTACCGTCGAACGATACCGTCAGCGTCCGCTCCTCCATGTCCACATGCTCCACCGTGCCGATATCGCCATTGAATACGTCCTTGTCGTAGTTGTTGCGTATCTGCATGACGCGGTCACCCCGCCGATACCTGAATCCACCTCGTGAAAGGCTGTCACCCACAAGATTGATAGCCTCTTGAAGGGCGATGTTCAGGTTCGTGGCTCCCACCACACTGCGCTGCATCGGGGCCAGCACCTGGATGTCGTTGGTGCTGTAGCCGTAGGCCTTAGGGATGCGGTTCTTGACGATGTTGACAATATCGCGGGCAGCCTGTTCAGGGTCTTCATCTTTAATAAAGAAGAAGTCGGAATTGCGCCCATTGCTGATGTCGGGAAAGATGCCCTGGTTGATCTTGTGGGCATTGGTGACAATGCGGCTCGACTGTGCCTGACGGAAAATCCTGGTCAAGCGGATGACGGGTACTGTACCAGAGTCGATAATGTCGCGGAGCACGTTCCCGGCTCCCACACTCGGCAGTTGGTCGATGTCGCCGACAAGTATCAGACGCATCGAGAGCGGCACGGCCTTCAGCAGCGAGTTCATTAGGATGATATCGATCATCGATGACTCATCCACTATAAGCACGTCACCGTCCAGCGGATTCTCGTCGTTGCGCCCGTAGCCCTCGGCGGGGTTGAACTCCAGCAGGCGGTGAATGGTCTTGGCTTCCTTGCCCGTCGCCTCACTCATGCGTTTGGCGGCACGGCCCGTCGGGGCAGCCAGCAATATCCGCTGGCCAAGGGTCTCAAACGAGGCGATGATGCCTAATGTCGTGGTGGTCTTGCCGGTGCCTGGTCCTCCCGTCAGCACCATCACCTTCGAGCCGATGGCCTTACGGATGGCTGAGAGCTGTACCTCGTCGTATTCTATCTGGTCTCGCTTGCCCACATCCTCGTTGATGGCTCCGCTACTGTCGAAGATGTTGCCCATCGGCGTTTCTATCAGCCGTCTTAACTTGTTGGCCACGCCCACCTCCGCATAGTAGAACGGTGGCAGGAAGATGGCATCCTCGTCGAGCATCAGGTCCTCTTTGGCTATCATATCGTCGAGGGCTTGCGTAATCGGTTCTTCATCGGCCTGCAGCAGATCCTTGGCCGACTTGATGAGCTGTTCACGCTCGGAATAGACATGGCCGTCCTCCGATAGTTTGCTGAGTGTATAGAGTATTCCGCTGCGGCAACGGCGAGAGTCGTTCTTCTCATAGCCCAACTTCTCCGCTATGCCGTCGGCAGTCTTGAAACCAATGCCCCAGATGTCGTCGGCCAGACAGTAGGGATTGTTCTGTACCTTCTCGATACTGTCCTTGCCGTACTGCTTGTAGATCTTGGCTGCATAGGTGGAACTGACACCGTGTCCCTGCAGGAACACCATGATGTCCTTCACATCCTTCTGTTTCTCCCATGATTCCTTGATCTTGGCCACACGTCCCTTACCGATGTTCGGCACTTCGAGCAGCCTGTCAATGTTGTTCTCGATGACCTCGAAGGTCTCCAAGCCGAAGTGTGAAACTATCTGCTTGGCGAACTTCGGGCCGATACCCTTCACCAAACCGCTGCCCAGGTATTTCTCGATGCCTATGACAGTTGCAGGCAGTTCCTCTGTCCATGATTCGACTGCGAACTGGCGACCATAGCGCTTATCGACGCGCCACGAACCTTCCACGGTCAGGACTGCACCCACTGTTACCTCATGAAATGTACCGACAAGCGTCTGCTCGTCCCTATAGCCCTTGATAGTCGCCTGAAGGACGGAATAGCCGTTCTCCGGGTTTTGGAACGTGATGCGCTCTATGGTACACTTGATTTTCTCCATGACGGTTTACTTCTTACGATAACTCATGTACGATTGCCATGCCTCAGTGATGTCCTTTGTATCGGTCTCAGCAAAGAACATCGCCTGACAGTCGTCCTTGAAGGGCGACCAGTTGCCGCAGATAGTGCCGTCGTAGGCTATGACGGGCTGGAAGATGCCACTGTTGTTGTGGGCATGATGACGATGCTCTGGTGGCAACACTATGTCGCGGGACTTGTAGCTGATGAGGTATTCGTCGTAGGGAGGAATCAGCAGAAACTTGCCTTTACGGAAGCCCCGTGTGCGGCAACCGTCGGTCAGATAGAACTCCCTGCCTTTCCACTTCTCAACTTGGATGGAATCGCCCAAGAGCGCAATTCCCTTGCGGCAGTCGCTGACGTTCAAGCCTGACCACCAGACAAAATCCTCCAGCGTTGCAGGCTGACGGCTCTGGAAGTACTTGCGGGTGAAACGTATCAAGGCTTCGTCCCTATCAATTGCGCCTTGCGACTTCACCTTATTGGCAGTAAGCGCATAGGTGGCCTTCATCGGCAATAGATCTCCGCTACAGAGCGTGCCTGTAAACTCTGCCATGCGGATGTGATATGACAGGCGATGGTCATCCATCATCATGTCTCTTTCAGCTAAAGCCTGAACGATGTCCTCCTTTGTAACACTTCCTTTGTCGGCAGCGGTTAGGGCAAGAATATCGCGGACCCGATAGAGTTCATCGTCAGGAATTGAGATTTTGTTGCTACTCATCCAGCCCTTTGTCACAGCGATAGACTTGAGGCCGCAGAGGGTGATGAATGGCCAGTAGTTTTCGGCTGATACCAGTTGCCAAGTGCCTCGCATCAGGTGCAGACGGATAATCTGCCCGTTGTCGAAGGCCTTCTTGAAAGCCTTGGCTGACGGCTTACGGGTACGCATCTCCACAGCCCATCGCATCATGCGGTACTCTTGCGCCTGCATGGCACCCATGTAGCTGACCACCTCGGCAGGATCACTGAACTGAGGCGCAACAAGCTGTTGGTTGAGAAGTCGTATGGCTACGGGATTCATCATTTCATTCTTTGCCATTTCATTTCTTCACCCTCCTTGTCATACTGTTTACGTTTGCCTGTAGGAGGCTCTGTCAGGGTGATCTTCACGACAGCGGTACGTTCGAGGCTACGGGCGATGGCATCGTCGAAAGCATCCATGTGTTTGGGAAGGAATCTTTGGCAGATGGCTCTCAGAGCCTCTATCTTCTCGTCTTTATTTGTTACCATTTCAGCTTTACCAACTGCCATTGCCGATTTATACTGAAGCGTGAAACTGCCATCCTTAGGGCCAACAGTCGGAGCGCATTTGGTCACTGCCGACAAAGCCACTATCGGATTGGCTGCTATGCAGTCCAGCTTCTCACCTTCCATGGCACAATGGAAATAAAAGGTCTTTTCGTCTGTGCAAGCCAGCGATAAGGGTACACCATAAGGTGTGCCATCTGGCCGGGTGAAACTGACGGTTATATACGGTGCCTTATCCAATACCTCCAAGGCGAAGGTTGCATCCATTGCTCTACTTGCTTTTCTCATTTCAATTGTTTCTCCATTTTGTAACATGTAAAAGTCTCACCGACTATCTTCTGTGAGTAGTCGGCCACATAACCCATCGTTTCATAGAAATGAGTCTTGTTCTCTCGGCTCTCTACAACAGCTGCCGTAAAGCCCAGTTCATTAGCCCATTTCTCTGCCTCCTGAACGACAAGTGTTCCAAGTCCCTGATGACGATATTCCGGCAGAACGACTATCCGGCCAAGCATCACTCGTTCTTTGTCTATGGCATACAACCGGCAAGTGGCTACTGGCAGATAGTCATCAACGACCACAATATACTTGGTCTCTGGCGTGTCATGCTCGTCAAACTCAGCATACAGCGTGATCTGGTGTTTGCGTGCCATTGCCTGTATGCGGACATAGTATGCCCCGGCTTGCTCTGCTGTCTTTGTTGCTCTTATTATCTGCATTTGATGCTATTTTATCGGGTCAGAACAATACTCACGTCGGCCGCAGTCCTTGCAGAACTTGCCTATCCACACATTATCGAACTGTTCGATGGCAGCTTCAAGCATTTCCGGGTCATCGGTCAGGATGCCAGCTTCGAAGTTACGCTTCTTTGGCGATTTCATGCCCATACCGGCACCCGTCAGGTTCGCTGAGCCGACGTAGGCAATGGTGCTGTCGATGATAATGAGCTTGAAATGGACTCTCGGACATAGCACACGCTCCATGCCGTCATAGAGGATAGGATGCTTCTCGTGATCCTCCCGCCATGCGCTCCCTGGTTCTTTGGCATGAATCAGCCTGACCTCCACGCCTTTCTTCAGCAAAGAGGCAATGAGAGCAAGGAATGGCTTGTCATCTACATACAGGTCTTTGATGTCTGCTGTCCCTATCCAAACCGTCTGCTTGGCCTTACCCACCAAAGACAGGACTTCTTTGTAGTGGCTCTCGTCTGCTATGTACTTAATGAAGCTCATTTTTAAATCATGCTCAATCAAAACAGTTTCTTCCAAAGCCACAACACAGTTACGGCACCGACCACGCAAAAGACAAAGTTGGTGAGATAACCTTTGCCAAGAAGTTCAATGATCAACAGATGGCTGATGAATGTACCAGCATAGCTGCCTATGATGCCAATGATAAGATTCATGCAGCATCCTTTGCCCTCACCGCTCATGATGCGGTTGGCAACATAACCGACAAGAATGCCAGTCAGGATAGGCCATGCCGTGAAATCTGCTATATGCTCTAACATATTTTACTCTTCTAATTGCTCTTCCAAAAACTCTGCTGCATCAGCTACACAGTCAGGGCATTCGCGCAAGACTACCTTTGTTCCGACACCTTTAAGCAGTTTACATTGGGTGACTCCATTCCGTTGCTGGAACAGAGTCATCATCTGCTTCATGCCCTTCATAGACTTAGCTCTGTCCTTGGTGAACATACCCAATGTGATACCTGCTCCGACAAGTGCGCCACATGTTCCTTCCATATTGCCCATGCCAGCACCGAAAGAGTTGGCTATGTTCTTGGCCGTCTCTTCATCAATGCCTACTTTATCAGCGTAAGTACAGAGAATAGCCTGGGCACAGTTATGTGAACCGCACCGTTTCTTCTCTGCTGCTAAGTGTTTCCTTGTTTCCATAATTATACTGTTATCTCAATCAAAATCTTTTCTGGTCCAACAATACAACTCTCGTAGTAACCGTCGCCTGTGGTTCTTGGGCCACTCAGTACTTGGTAGCCATCTTCATTCAGAACTTTTGTAAGACTGTCAACCATCTTTTCTGAACCGACGGAAAATGACAGATGTATGAAGCCCTGACGGTAGATGTTTTCTTTTTCATCCACCACCTCTGGTCGGGTCATCAGCTCCAATCTTGCATCGGAGGCCTCGAAACTCAGGATATACGTTTTCAGTCCAGTCTTGGGATTATGGTACATCTCGTTCGACACACCATTGAAGTAACGGATGAAGAACTCTTTCATCCTTTCCAAGTCCAGACTATATAATGCTACGTGATCTATCTTCATACTACTCATTTTTATTTGTTGTTCCACAGGAAAAAGCATGCATCTTTTCACCCATCACTTGATGTAAAGTGGCAAAGACAGCATCTCCCGTACAATGGCTGGTATAGAACTGCGTCTGGGGATAGGCATCCGTCAACCTGTAGGCAAGTTCTGAAAGCTTGTCTTCGCCCTCATGCTTGTCGAGCAGATGGAATCCTCCCACAACGGTATTCACAGGGAATGGACATGCTGCAAGGATGTTCTCCAAGCCGCTATGAGCGCAACCCGTAAAGAGCAATCCGTCTGTATATAGTGCCAGCTCATGACGAAAATCATCGTTTAAATAGCTACCATCTGAATTCTCCACAAACAGGTGCTGATTACCCTCCGGCATCGGATGAATCTGAGGTATGTTCGCTAAGATGAAGATGTCATCGTCGATGCTCTCGCTATGGTCAATCGTTAGTAACCGCTCTTGTGGAATATCCGGCCATTCCGTTGTGATACTATGGAAATAGTGGCGTTTAGAAAAGAATTTCTCGCTGACGGCATGTGGAGACACAATGATTTTTGCTTTGTTGTTAATCTCCATGAAATGCTTCAGTCCTCCAGCATGGTCGCTGTGTCCGTGGGAGATAAACACATAGTCCACCATACTGAGGTCAATACCCATCTTCTCGGCATTACGGATAAAGACATCACTTGCTCCTGAGTCAAGCAAGATACGGTGCTTCTCCGTTTCTAATAGAATCGACAGGCCATGCTCTGTTTCTAGTGATGGATTCTGAGTGCGATTATCTGATAATACTGTCCATTTCATATCTACGTCCACAAACTGGTGATAAACATCGGACTTGCATCGTCGGCTTTCTTGAATCCACAAGACTCATAGAAGTCCAGCTCCTCGTTATAGGCGACGATGACGATACGCAGGTATTCCTGATAGTACTCCTTTATCATCTCAACAAGCTTTCGTCCAATGCCAAGATGCTGGTATTCAGGACGGACGAGCAGATAATGGACGTAAGCTGTCATGATGCCATCGTTCATCGCACAGATCAATCCAACGAGCTGGTCGCCGTCCCATGCTGTATAGACCGTCTCGAAGTTCTGCATGGCCACTACCAATTTGTCAGGATAGTGGCCGGAAGACCATTCGACTGAGAGAAACAAAGACTCTAAGTCTTCTTTCTTGAATTCATGTATGTCCTTATATACTATTTCCATACTTACTGATTCGCTTTTGAGAACGGACACCTTCGCCCGATACACTGATTATTCTTGGCGGAGTATTGACAGACGATGTGAGGTCTCTCCATTTCCACATCGAAATGCTCTTTGATGAAATCAATGGCAGCAAGGATTGACAGATAGGAGTCACGCTTGCAGCAGCGGGGACGACCTATATTTCCTATCTCGTCAAGTGACTTTGCCGTCATCTTGTGTGACAAAGCAAACGGTTCATTGGCTAATGGAGTGGATTTTGAAATGATAGAAATGAACATGCCCGAACTGATGCCAGCGCCACAAGCTCCCCAGAATCCACAGGCTCCACCTGGCACACTCTTGCCCCGGTTCATCATTTCAGTCAGTGCTGCAGGTAAGTCAATCTGTCCTCCGGCATTCTGATAGGCCGTCAGCAGCGCAGCACCCACCATCACATGATGCTCAGGGCCGTGCATGTGGCAGAAAGGCAAATCCATCATCTTATTGATGATCTCAATGGGGTTCTTTAATGTCTCTGCCAGACAGAGTCCAATGATGGTGTCCATCCCTCTGGTATGACAGTCGTTACAGACATAGTGACCATTGATACAGCGAGTCTTGCTGTTCTCCCTCTTGTGGCATATCGCACATTCCATGAGTTCATCTGTTTCCAGATACTCCAATGGTGCCTTGCAAATCAGACATTCTTCTTTCATTAAAACATGTTTATTTTACTAAATAACCTTCCGCCTTCAATACATCAATAGCCTTGTCAAAGTTCTCCTTCTTCGTGAGTATATAGTCTGTATTGAAAGTTGAAATCGCAAAGATACCTATTTTATTTGCTGCCAGCAGACTGGAAATTTTTGAGAGAATACCAATGAGTGAGAAGTCAAGAACGCCTTCTATGCGGAAAGCCCGCCAGCCGTCCTCACGCTCAATGGTGTTTTGGGGGATTAAAGAAACCGGGCATACAAGCGATCTTTCCTCGTCTGTTGAACCTGTAAACACATATTCCTGATTCAGGTTAATTTCCGAATAATCCTTAACCTTACATACAGAGAACTCATTATTAATTACCTTTAATTGCATCATATATCTCTTTATTTCACAAATACTATTAATTCAAAGAGCAAAGGTACTCATAATTCCCCGTTTTTTCGTATATTTGCAGCCATATTTAACAAAAGTTGATTCT
>Ga0256407_10009276_pt1 | contig 14122 bp, 4 predicted proteins | sample RumenRJG_04DNA_FD_193489 | JGI IMG/M metagenome (GOLD analysis project Ga0256407, IMG submission 193489) | Bovine rumen microbial communities from Lethbridge, Alberta, Canada - RJG_04 | ecosystem: Host-associated > Mammals > Digestive system > Stomach > Rumen | place: Canada: Alberta | collected... | reverse complement strand
GTTGGTTCATAATCATGATCATCGATTCCTGGCATATCGCCATATCCGCATGATTCACCATAGAATTGTAATCCGTGATATACTTTCTTACGTTTGTAATGACCATCGCTGTCGATTACTTTATTTCCAGATGCATCTCGAACATATTCGAATGTGTAATTCTTAACTGAGACATAGTTATCTTCATCAATCTCGATACCATCAAGATTCTGTAATCCGAAAATGTGAGCATATTTAACACCCATCTGAGTATCATAATCATTACCAGATTCATCGAACCAATCGACTTCGTCATCAGATAATATTACCTTCTTCAAGATAATACCTGTATTATGATTGACATGTGAATTTGTTAATGTTAATGCACCATTTTCACCAAGAGCTGGAGCATATTTGAATATCATACCTGAACGGAATAAGTTGATACCTAAACGTTCAGTACCCTGCTGATCAGTGTACTGTTTCAAACCTTTACCAGTTGAGATTGATAATGATAATTTACCATCATCATCGATAAAGCCAACACCGAGATCAAGTGTAAGTTTACCACCATCATAGAAATTATTACAATCACCATGGAATCCATCTGGTTCGATCTTAAGATATTTACCACAGTTGATTGCTAAACCACCGGTCATTTCTGTTCCAGCATACTTTTCTGGAATATCATTAATAGTTTCACCACCAAAGATTCTTCCATCAACAGTTTGAGCATACTGATATACTCTGAGACCGGAGATATTTGCCAATGCAGGTTTACTTTGATCAAAAACTTGTCCATCTGAACGTGTTAATTGTAATTTTGCTTTATTAAGATTGATACCCAATAATGAGGATCTGCCTAATACAGATGAAGTATCAGAATAATAATATTCAGCATCGGCAACCCAGTTTACTGCACCATCAGTACCTTGCATATTAGAATGATCAACACCTTCAGGTGTATATGTATCTATAAAATGTGAATCAAGAACTGATTGATTCAATGTATAATGTGTTTTACTTGTTCCACCTGAATTGAATAAGAATTCACTAGAAACGATACATAATGAAGAATCTGGTGTAATCGATATACCTTCCATATGAACATTTGAACTACTATATTTAGGGTTTCCTATAGGAAATGGACCTATTGGAAGATTAGTGAATGCATATCCACCAGTACTTGGTGTATAAGCTTGACCATTTGTATTACGTTCATCTCGATTATGACGAATTGTGAGACCTGATACATTATCTTCTAATAAATTAAAATAGTTATCAGCTAATGGTGTTTGACTTGGATCGAGAATATCACTATACACATCACCTATTGCGATAGCACCTTCTGGGGTATTTATTCTTAAACCATTATTATGTTTGCATTCTTCATAATCTTCTGGATAACGTGTACCATACTTTTTATAATAAGCTTCATATACAATACCACCACCAACACGCGGTACGATTGGTGTAAATGTTACCGTATATGATGTAACATTGTCATTTACATCCTTAACAACATCAGATACGATACCGATCGCATCATGCTGATTAACAAGTAATGGATCTACACCGGCAGGAAGATTTAATTCTTCTTGACCCATATCCTGTGCACCATGTTCACCGAAACTATATCCATACATATTAGAGAAGCAACATATGAACTGGTCTTTTTCTCTGAATACTCTCTTTGCATAGAATACTGAGTTAGTAGTAAGATCCTTTCCATCGTAAATGATTCTTACAGTTGGAGCATCATTTGGATGTGTATCTGCATATAGCCAAGAATCATCTGCAGTACCTGGATGTTGGAAATCTGAACCATAACATCCTTGCATTGCTTCGAAGCTCGGTACGATTTTATTACGAACTAATCGTAAACCAGAGTTTGCTTTAGGTTCATTTGGATCTGCGGAAGCACCTTCATATATTTCAAGACCATCTTCATCTTTCCAAATATTAATACCCAATTTACCCTGTCTATAGTCACGATTACCAGCTTTCTCATCGTATAATACGGAAGAATCTGTTGCACCAACAACTTGAATCGATTTTGTCGATGTTTGTAATGTTTGTGAAGCATTATCCCACCAGAATACGCCAATATATGAACGATTATCATTGTCTTGTTGACGTCCTTTTGATGCATAGAATCCGCATCCAGCCATTGATTTATCATTCGCTGCTAATATATTATCGGCTTCATCAAGATATGTAAATAATTTAAACGCACGATTGGAGAATTCTTGTTTCATTCGTTCAATTACCCAGTCTTGAATCTCTGCAAATGACATATTATCAACATTGCCAAGACCAACGTCTTCAGCAGTTAATACAACCACGCCAGTACGGGCATTGACAGAGTTTACAACACGTGATAATTTATCATTTATCGAATTCCAAATTCTCGAGAGTTCTTCGTCTAAAGGCATTCCATTCGTAGAATGAGTGACAGAATCGGACGTTGTAGAAGGATTTATATCGGATAAAACTACTTCATCACCGACAATTTCTTCTCGTTTGAGTTGAACTTGAGACTCAGCCATAATTATAACCTCCTTTTATTAATTGACTTTTTCATAATGTAAAATACTAACAAATAGCTGTTAGTATTGGACATTTACCGAGAGGTTTTAAATGAAAAATTACAATATAGGAGGGTTAAAAATGGCAAATGAAGTAAGTTTGACGGGTTATGCCGATGATTCCCAGATCAAAAAATATCTCCAAAATGTCATGATTCCGCGAGTATTCAAGGATATTCCAGTTAGTGTTTTGAATACTGGTGCATTCTCAATATTTTCAGAATACATGTCACAAGCATTGGAAAATTTGGCATTCACATCCGCATATTATTTCAATGAATCATTCATAACAAAGGCAGTTATGCCAGATTCAATATATGCTGAAGCTGCAATATTCAATATTGGATATGCATTTGCAACACCTTCTTCTACCAATATATTATTGGAATTGAAGATCGAAGATATTATGAATAATGCAAAATATAATGCAGATTCTCATTGTTATGAATTTATTCTTGATAAGAATACCAGATTTAATTTATCGAATGGAAATGTGTATTCTTTAGATTATGATATTCTCATTCAGTATCGCACAAAAGAAACCGCAACCAGTGGTGATAAAGCATGGGATATTCATTATTTAATGGAGAATGATCAAAACTCAATTGCATTAAATAAGAATACATATATAATGCATCGTGTAACAGATGTTTGGTTATGTTTATTATTAAACGTATCAGAATACCAAAGATCTACATATACTATTATAAATACAACGATGAATGGTATTCCAAATGCCGATACAGTTATTACAACAACGGGACATATTTGTGGATTCGATATTAAGTACACATATACGGATGATGCAAAACAACAGCATGAGGAATACATTGCAAAGGATCACATTTTACCAATTCATTCAACCGTTAAGGATCTCGAACCATATGTTCATTACATCATGGACAATTCACAAACAATTCGTTTCATGTGGCAGTTGAATGGATCAAAGTATTTCATTCCGAAAACAAATTCATCATTTGACATTACTATTTATACTTGCCATGGTGAAGCAGCAAACTTCTCTGCATTCGATAACAATGATCAGCCATATGTAATTGCAGATTCATCACGTTATGCAAACAATTCAAATGTATTGAAAGCGGCATTCGTATTATCAGGCTCTTTAGGTGGTACGGATATTGGTAATGCAGAAACTGTTCGAAGAATGACAATTGAAGCATATAATACCGCAAATGTATTATCAACAGATCATGATTTGACTGAATGGTTTAAGACATTATACTTTAAGAATGTATTATATCCATTCTTCTTCAAACGTAGAGATGATCCATGGGGAAGATTATGGTCAGGATGTATTGCATTAAAGGATTCTGATGATTATGTATTCAAGACCAATACATTACATGGAAGAATCTTATATGATTTATTATACACAAACAATAATAACACCGTTTCGAGTAATGAAATAATCATTCCTCCAGGATGGATCTGGAAATATGCTTCTGATCAAGAATTCACTGTTGTTCCAGTGACAAGTGGTGATAAAAAGACTATTGAAGATGCAAAAACATTTAAGAATTTGGATAATGATTTCATTTTCGCAAATCCATTTGGTATGAGAATTCAAAAAGATCCATTTGCAATTGGATACTTTAATCCATGGATTAATACATCTGTAACTGCAAATAAGATCAAGAGTACTGCATTATCTAAGGATTTGGATGATACTTCAGAAATGTATCATGCATATCCAATTGCAACAAACATCTCTCGTACATTTAAGGATAATTATTATCATTTATCATCAATCATTACACCAACTATTCCTACGATAACATTGAATGGTGTAACTGAAGAAATGATTTATGAATTAAAAGAAAATGCAACATTACCAATCTATTCTGAATCATTATGGAATTACTTTAAACAACCACAAGATTTGTATTCTTCATTAGTACCATTCATCTCATTAACTTCAGATGATAAGTATTTACCATTTGATCCTTCCAATACATTCTTATGTGTTCAAAAGAAGATGTCACGTGGTGATGGTACATCAACATTATCCGGATTATACATTAAAGAAGGAACAACTCTTGATGCTCCAACATATGAATTATCAATCGTTGGAAGTAATACGATCATCATAGGAAATAATTCATTATGGGAAGATAATCGTTGTAATGCAATTCCAGTTTCTGGAGATACTTCAATTACAATGACATCCGGATTTGATGCTGTTATTGCAGAAAATCCAGAAGCAGTAGATCCAATCGAACTCGTACAGAGTCCAGAAGGACAATACTTCATCTTCAAAACAAAAGATGGTACTGAGTTAGGTCAGATTGAATACATTGCAACTACAGTACAGCATGAAACTAACATTCAGAAGTATGGTGAAAACAAATTATTCTTAGTAAGTAATTATGATCAACCAACAACACTTCTCAGTGTTAAGATTCAAGGATATGGTCAAGCATTCAATTATATCATTTCAAATGCGGAAGCAATTTACATTCCATATGATCGCGAACCGGAATATGATGGAGTTGCTTGGTATAGATTCTATTTCAACGTCGGTGAAAATGCAAGATTAGCATATGCACAGATGAAACCAATGGCAGAATCAGGTTCAATTGATCATTATGAGATCAGATTAGCTGATATTGGTAAAAATGAACCGGCATTCTTGTTAGAGAATAAGATTCTTGATTGTTCAAAGAATAATATGAGAGTAATTCTCCAAGCAATGTTAAATGGTGCAGAAGTTGGACGAATTGAAATGTTACCGGTAACTGTAAATACAGATGGATCATATCAGTTCGAAGCAGATGCATATCCATTAAATCAGCTCGTTGATATCGATAATAGAATCCGTATCGCATCATTATATGATGGCGGTGGAGCATGGACTGCAACCAATGGTCAATCAATTGTTGTAGATGCAACAAAACCGGAATTCAAGATAACGATTTTGGTACGTTCATCCGATCCAAATCATGTTTCTGAAATTGGTAATGATCCGACATATGCAGGATATATCATCGCAGATGAATATTCATTAGAAAGTTTCTCATTAATTCAGGAACTTAAAGAAATGAGATCAGTTGTAAAGTTCTCGGATAGTGCAGCACCTTCGGAAGCAGCTATGGCATTATACAATGATATGATTGAATTAATTTCATCCGATCCTGATGAAAAGAATATTTATGATATCATCAAGTATATCACAAATGTCATTGCAGGAACACGTACACACATCGATGAAGATACTGTAAGAATTATTGCAAGTACAATGGAAACCAAAGTACGAGCATATGTTACAGTGGCAAAAACAATACCATTTACCGATGTTGATGATGAAAAATATGATGCAATTAAGTCATCATTATCTGATATTGCATCATGGGATAAACAGTATCAAATTCCATCACGTGATGTTCAGAACTTCGTTACAATGTACTATTATGGTGATACAATGTATGAAGATGCATTACATACAACTCCAATCACACCAGTTGCAAATGTATTCTACAATGATATTCCAACAGATGACATGTACATTCAATCATATACAGAACCAACAAAGGTTGAACGTACTCGTTTAATGATTTGGGAAGATCAGTTGAATGTTCTTGATACATATGGCGAAACAGTTGAAGAAACATTCGCTCGTGCAAATGTTCATTCTGGATTAACAATTGAATTGATGCCATTCACTGAATATTCATTACTTACATCTGACAGATTCCCATCATTCATATCATCATTTACTCAGGTTCATAAAGTATTAGAACCGGTAATTTTCGATAGATTAGATGGAAATGATTTCTTGGATACTAAGTTGATTGCGACATATGGTAAACCACATTCATACACAACTGAATTCCATCGTGATATAAATGATAATGTATACTGGCCAGACTTATCAATTCAATTGGAATTTGATATTTCATTGAAGAATCAATCAATTGCAACCGATACTTTGACCAAGTTAAGATCCATTGTTAAGTCATACTTCTCGAAGTTGACAACAATTCATACTACAAGAGATCAAATCTCAATGGATAATAACATTTACATCACTGAACTTATCAAGCTCATGTTAGAAGAGAAATCTAATAACATAAACTATCTGAAGTTCGTAGGATGGTATACACAGGATCGTTATACTATGACAAAACAATCCAAATTTATGGATGCAAATACTCAAACTATCGTTCAACGTTATCAAAATATTGATGACTTCCCGAAAGGTGAGTTAGAACGTTTCATTCCAGAAATGTTCATAGTAGAAGATTCAAACATCATTTTCAATGTATTATAAATAATATATAATGTGGGGCCATTTGGCCCCACATTATATACTTATTAATTATTTTCTGATGTAGATCCGAATCCACCGTGACGTTCGCCATCGGCTTCATCATCTTCTGTTATGTAGAATTTTGTGAAGATACCCTGAGCAACTGCATTACCATGCTGAATTGAAATTGGTTCTTTTACATGGAATGCAATTATGATATGACCTTCATTATCCGCATAATAGTAATCCTGATCAATGATTCCGGTTGTATTATCTAATGCAAATCCATACTTACGACCATAACTTGATCTTGGGTATAATGATAATACAAATCCTTCATTCATCTTACAACGAATTCCAGTTGGTATCGCATATGATTCACCTGGTGTAACTTCCATATCAAATGGAATGTAGAAATCATATCCTGCAGAACCTGCTGTTGCACGTACTGGAAGTTTGATGTTGTCATACTGAACTTGAATTTCTTCGAGTGAGAATTTATCTGCTAATGCATTGTAATACTCATCGAATGAAACCTTTTCGAACTTTGCAATTCTTTCCATAATAACTCCTTATGATTCAAGATTATTTACCACAACACCACGATGAAGTTCATTCATTTTCTTTGGTGAATTATAACAGTTAATAGATTTGGTTGTACCTGTCACTTGATGAGGTAAACACATTTCAATTGGTGAAACTATTGGTGGGCCAAATGTATTAAATGTAATTGTTGTATTCTTATAGAATACCATATGACCAAACCATGCATTATTTGAATTAAAACGATATGGCGATGGAATCGTTGTTGTTGCAGATTCACCATAAAAGTTTGCACATTCCGTTGGACCATGATATGGCATTACATAAATATTATCATGTAATTGTCGTGGTGAATTATAACCCTTGTTTTTGATATATCCTAAATTAATAATGAATGTCGAAACATATGATGATATTGTACTACTATCACTAACATTAACATTCATATTGCATGTTAATAACAATACATAATCTTTACCATCATTGAATTTTCTCAAACAAGGATAACCGATCTGAGAATCCAAAATGAATTGATATGGGCTATCCGATCTATCAGTATAAACAATGTGATCCTGTGTTTCTTTGTATATCCAGAATGTTCGATAACCATAGTTACCATCGCTACCATAACGATATGTCGCACAATGAATAACCAATGTTTCATCATCATAATCATAGTTATTTGTTTTATCATTTATATTTCGATATCCATATGTACCAGAATCTTGTTGTATGATGTAATTCAAAGGTTTATCGGCTATAACAACCAATCCTTCAGTATTCATATCATACATATATAAATGGTATGATCCATCTCGATTTATATTGACATAAATAGTATGATCGTAACCAAAGCATCCATTGTAATTCCAACCAGTACCTTCGATTGGTATTGAAAATTCATGTGCGATTTGTTTATTGACATAATCATATACCATGAAATTATACGCTTCTGCAGAAGTACTTCTATAGCATACGAGATAATTTGTATCAAATACAAAATGCCAATGCCAATGGAAAGTTTCTGGTAAGAAATCAGAATTCTTTGTTGGAGAATTCATATCGATCATACGAATCTTACCACCTCTTGAAATGAATAAGAGGTCTTTCTTTCGTTCAACATGGAATTGCATATAAGTATATAATTCAGTATTACCGGTATTTTCATTAAAGTGTAAATCTTCACCGAAATATTCGACTTTTGTTGTATTAGGATCTACATCTGGATGTGCTGGGTCTGGATTATATATTGTCAATAATACATCTGTAGTATTATTCATTTGAACGTAATGATATCCCGATGCACCTACGGCAATATGATTCTTTGAGAAGTATAAATCCGAACCATATCTATTTGATGCATAACCTGATAAAGTGTAACGATATGGATGACCCGTTCCATCATCTGAATCTGGATAAATTAATGTGTTATCACAATAAATCCATCCTTCATCTGATGCATAATAATGATGATGCCATCTGTAATCACTAGAAGGTTCAATTAATGTAACAGGATCAGTATCCATTACATATGGAGCAACTGATGGAACTAATGCGTGATTATTCTTTTCACGAATTGCATGGAATCCCATCTGTGCATTTTCATCCCAAGTTGCAGGATATCTGATGAAATATTTCTTATGCTGTAATGCAGCTGGAACAACTTTATTATCATCCAACTTTACAAATGTTGATTGATCCCAATATTTATCCGTGAGATAAATATCAAAAGTTGCCGGTTCATTAAATCCTACAACTGCAATATCCGTATTAATATTAACACCGACATCATATGATCCACTGAAAAGTGATCCACTAGTCAAAGTCATAGTACCTTGTATTGCACGTTCTGGATTTCTGAAATCATATGTTGGATCATCGGTAAATGTTTCTACAATATCATATGCATCCGTTTTATAATTATAACGTTTTACCGACGTAATGTGGAAATCATTAACAGGGAATGTATTTTCAAAGAGTTTAACATTCTCAAACCATCCACGTACACCAAAACAATTACTGAATCTTGGATGCCACCAGTCATCTGTATATATGAAATTATTTGTCATTTCCTCAGGAGTTTCAAGATTGAATTTCTCAATGAAAAATTCAATATCTCGTTGTTTTCCATAAGTAACATCAAATGATCTACAAATACCCAAACCATAAATGTGTTTTGTATTGGTCATTACTTTTTCTTTTATGAATATATCATTTCGATATCCATCGGCATGAGATGTTTGATAACACATTGATTGCATACCAACACTACTTTGGTTATTATCTTCATAATTTGTTCGGAATCTGTAATAACCAACTTGATCATTATGACCAAAACCACGATTAAATGATCTCGATATCCAGTGATATGTTCCCGAGTTTCCTGATGATTGTGATCCACCTAAATATGTATTTGCTGCATAATACATTGGGAATGTATCTTCTTCAATGCATCTGCCATTTAATATACATAATGTTTTTATTAAATATGATGAACGCCAATAATCTGACCAACCCGCACCAGATGCATAGTAATTTTGACCGGCTAATCTATAGAAATATAATGGATTCATGAATAAATAAATTCCTTGATCCCATAATGTATCTATTATATCAAAACAAAATGAATTTGATCGGTAAACTGTAATTATTACCTTTTCATTCATTCTTTTTGTAAAGTATGATGGTTGATGCTGATCATCATAAACTAAACAGTGTGTTTGTAAATGATAATCATCTGCAGGATAATAGTTTGGATTGACATATTTAGTTTCAGTATATTCACCAAATTCAGTAATATCCCAGTCCTGTGTTATCCAGTCATAATTATAGTCCAATGTTATTTGAGAAGATTTCTTTCTGGAAATAATTGAATTTGATGCCGCATCGAAGTAACTCGTTCTATTACTGGTTATCCAACCATTAACATGTCCATCTCCTTCTTCATAATAACAATTCTGAGAATGTGTACGCTGATTTGGAATTGCCTCCCACAATTGTTGGTCTGTTTTAGATGGAGTTCCTGAACCTGTTCCGAATAAAACATATGTAGATTCGTCGCGTGTTGTGTATAATCTTTGGAAACCATAATTAGTTAACACGTTAACTCCAAACTTATGATCTGTAATGTTTCCATCTTTATCATAACATCTAATGTCATAAACATTTGATGCTCTTTTTGATCTTGGTAATCCCGCGATGAATTGATCAAGTTCTTTATCCATTCGATCATCATTTAATTTTTTAACATAATCAAGCATTATTATTACCTCCTTTACAATTCATTATATTTGTCAATGACAAATCCCGCTTTTTGTGCATTTATATATTTTGGATGATTATATGCTTGAACTGTACGAGTTGTACCGATAATCTGATGTGGTAAGAAAGTATCAATTGGCATTAATAATACCTTACCAAAAGTATTAATCACCAATACTTTACCTTTGTAGAATGCAACTTCAGAAAACCATGCATTATTAGAATCATATCTGTATTCAGAAGCCCATGAACTAGATGCTTGTATACCGTGTGCACCTGAAGGTCGATTTGGCATACGGAATACTGGGGATGGTATATTCTCACATAACTCTTGTGGTGTATGATATCCTTTATTCTTAATATAACCCAAATCGAGAATAAAGTTCTGACATTGTTGGTTTACATATGTATTGTATTGATTATAATAGTTATTACAAGCACCCTGGAACAACATAACCAAATGTTTACCATCATTAAATTTGCCAATTCTTGGTAATCCTCCATATGGTGATACATATGAATATGATTTCATATAATAATTAGAACCATATGCATTATTACCATTATTTTCGAAATAAATTGGATTTGTTAAATCATCGGCAAATATTGCCATACAACGACAACCATTCGAATAGTTGTTATCATCATTTATTTTACCACAGAAAAAGAATACTTCATCATCAAAATCTATTTTTGAACGAACATTATTCATCTTGTAAATCCAGTTATCATCAATTGTAAAGCTCCAAAATAATCCGGATTTAGTTACTAATTCATCAGTTGATGTATTATACATATAAATCCAATGTGTTGAGTTTGCACTAATATAGATATCCAGATATACCATGTCTTTGTAACCAAATATTCCATGCATTGTCATTGTAGCATCAGGGACGCGATCAACTGTAAATGTTTTAACAATATCTAGATCAGTTAAACTATAAACCCAAAATGTTAAAACACCATTAGCAGCATCAGTTGATAAGTTTGGATATATTATAATATTATCCGTACCGTATATCATACCTGCAGCTTTAGCCAATCCATTATTAAATCCCGTCATATTTGGTAAATAATCAATGTTATGTGTATGATTATTCAAATCTACAAATAATATTCCAGTATTACGTGTAATGATCATATGATCAGTTTTCTCATTGACTGTAAAGATACACCAACTGTAGATGTATGTATTAGAATATGACGTTGTTAATTCAAATTTAATATCTCTTTCATAATAATCTACAGCTGTTGTATTTGGATCTATCTCCGGATGAGTTGGATCAATCTTATATACTTTAAATGCAATATCAGTACTATTTGGATCAATTCGATAGTTATCACCATTAATAGAAACAATTCTATCATGTGTATATTTCACCCAAGCATAGTTGAATACTGATAAATCATAAATATAAGGATTACCAGTACCATCATCTGATTCAGGATAAATTAATTTACCTCGGTAATATATCCATCCTTCATCCGATGCATATAAGAACATATCAGCTGCAGATGGACTTGTTGAAAACGATAATTGTGAAGCTTCAATATTCAATTCAATAGTTTGTTCTGAAGGAATTAAAGCGTGTTTATTAGGTTCTCTAATAGGGAATATGCCACCGCCCATACCATCTCTACCATTTGAATTAAACCAAGCATCAGTCGTTGGTTTTTTAATAATGTAGCGTTTGTGTTGTAAAGCGGCTGGAACTGTGTTATTATGTTCCAACTTTACAAATGTTGAAGAATCCCAATAAGCATCGGTCATCCACAATGATTCTGAATCCGGATTATTGAATCCAATTATTGGAATATCACCAGCATGAATATTTACATGAACATCGAAAGTTCCGAAACCTGGAATACTATATCTACCCCAGATTCCACGTTCTGGATTACGGAAATCATAATTTGCATCATTTGTAAATTGTTCAACAATGTCGTATGAATCCGTCTTATAATTATATAGTTTAACAGATGTCAAATTGAAATCATTTACTGGTAACATTGTTCTATTAAGAACTTGATCAAGTCCATTTTCAGGAAATACTATTGGACGTAATCCAAATATATTTCGGAATCTAGGATGTAAAAAGTCATCTGTATAAGCAAAATCAAACTGAATAGTTTCTGGCATACTTTGATTAATCTTTTCAATACAGAATAACCAGTCATGTTTCTTTAATCCAGAATGCTGATTGTAATGCCAATAATAGTTTCTTAATGAATTCCAATGGAATATATTAAGTCCACATTTAGGAAATATGGTATTATCATATAAAGTCGCACCGAATGTTCCCGTATTACGATATCCATCTGATTCAGAGGCATTATATGTTTGACTCATACCCGTGTCAATGTGCATACAACCATTCATGTCACCATCAGCACCAAATCCCCAGTTCTTTCCTCCACCAATTGTATTACCATAACAACCAGAATCTGATACACAATTGTATGGTGTTGGATACATCGGGAAATCATCTTCAGTACGACATCTACCTGATACTTGATCCATTAATACAAAGCTTCGCCAATTCATAACATCACCACTGTATGTTCCTGGAGATCTTACCATATACATTGGATTGATAAATAAATACTTACCTTGGTTCCATAGTTCATTAAATATACTACAATAAACGATATTTGTTCTGTATATCTTAACTGTGACCTTTTCATTGATACGTTTAGTAAAATATGATGGATCATGATTTTCATCATATACCAAACAATGTGTATGCATTGGCTTTTTATTCCAATCTATATCACTAGTGCCACCACCACTTGCACCATATTCACCAAATTCAGTTATATTAATATTTTCATCGATACTATCATAATTATAATCCATTGTAACTGTACCAGTCATTCTTCTGCCAATTATAGCATTCAATGTTGGATTAAAAGTATTCAAATATTCATTATCTGGACATCTTCTCGCACTATAGTTACCGCCTGTATCAGTTCCATACGTAGTCAAACTAAAGATCGGAAATTCCATTATTCGATCAAATAATTCATCATCTGATGATGTTGGTACACCCTGACCTTTACCAAATACAAAACGTAAACCATAATAATTCGTCCATTCACCATCGATATTACTATTATTTACTATTTCGGCAGAAAATGCTTTATCTGTAAATACATTTAAACCAAATTTACGTTCGGTTATATCACCATCTTTATTTTCACAAATAATTTCATAAACATTATCCGCAACTTTTTCATCTGGTAATGTCTTGATAAATTGATATAGTTCTTTACTCATACCAGTTATATTATTTTCCATACATAAACCTCCTTTACTCAAGCACTACATTATTTGATGTAAACTCAGTCACATATAATGTAGGCTCAGGTTGTGTGTTGGCATATTGTTTGTCAACGTAATTAGAAATAAATGATAATGCTGTAGTATAGATATTTGTAACATTAACATACGAAATTTCTTGATCTGCATCCATATTTGTTATTA
>Ga0256407_10009275_pt1 | contig 14126 bp, 13 predicted proteins | sample RumenRJG_04DNA_FD_193489 | JGI IMG/M metagenome (GOLD analysis project Ga0256407, IMG submission 193489) | Bovine rumen microbial communities from Lethbridge, Alberta, Canada - RJG_04 | ecosystem: Host-associated > Mammals > Digestive system > Stomach > Rumen | place: Canada: Alberta... | reverse complement strand
AGCAAAACAAAAGAAATTATTCTTTTTTTTGCCGAGACGGAGTAACTTCGCGATATTTTTCGCAAAGTTACGAAAAAAATCCGAACTGCCAAAGCAATTCGGATTTTTATCTGAGTTCTAAGGATAATACTAGACCTTGATCTCAACTTCTACACCGCTGGGGAGCTCAAGTTTCATCAGGGCGTCAACAGTCTTGGCTGTTGAGCTGTAGATGTCAATCAGACGCTTGTAGTCTGAGAGCTGGAACTGCTCACGGCTCTTCTTGTTAACGAAGGTAGAGCGGTTAACGGTGAAGATACGCTTGTGGGTGGGAAGGGGGATAGGACCGCTGATAACAGCACCTGTAGCCTTCACGGCCTTCACAATCTTCTCTGCTGACTTGTCTACGAGTGTGTGGTCGTAGCTCTTCAGCTTGATACGAATTTTCTGACTCATTTCGAAAATTTAAAAATTTGATAAATTAATAATATAAAAATTGGACTGCCGCTAAAGAGTCATTTGCTCAGCGTACAGCGTTTCGGGCTGCAAAGGTACGCATAATGCCTGACATACGCAACTCCTTCTTTCAATGCAACCAATCATTTAACTTTTTTTAGTACAGTCATTTTACTTCCGTTGATATATAGTCCAGGTTTGGTGGGCTTCCCGCTGAGTTTCCGTCCATCAATCGTGTACCACCCTGAAAGTAAAGAGTGAAGAGTGAAGAATTTGCTTCCGCATCAACAATTCCCGTTGTATTCTCTTCGCCGAAGTTGAGCACGAAGCGGCTGGGAGCCGGGTCTCCCGCCGTGAGGCCGTTCAGCTGGAAGTAGCTGCGGCAGGCCTTGATGCGGGGGTACTTGGGGTTATCAACATTCGTGAGGTCAGGCTGCGGATAGTACAGCGTGTTACCGGCACCGAGGAAGAGGATGGTCTTGTTCTCGGCCTTCTAGACGATGGGGTCGTAGGTGCCGAGGAAGGTTACCTTGCCGTCGCTGGTATTCACGTTGTTCATCGTCGCGTTGATGGTGACGCCTGTGAATACGGGATTCTTCAGGTCGTGGGTGTCGGGATCGGCAGCGTCGTAGCCTTCGGCCTTTTCCCACTTAATAATATAAGGTGTGCCGCAGGTGAGCAGTTTGCCGTCGAAGATGCAGCTCGTGATGGTGATCGCCGAGTCTGTACCGCTAACGTTTTTACCGACGAAGCCGCCATGCGTGCCGTCGCCCGCCGTGTAGCTGTGGATGGTGACGCTGCTGCGGCAATTGGTGATGCTGATTGTGCAGTACTGTGTACCCGCAATGCCGGCGGCATATTTGTTAGAGGTGTAGATGTTGCCCGCTACGTGCAGGTTCTTAATCACGCAGCCGTTCTCGACGTTGCGGAAGGGCGCGACGTTGTCCTCGACAATGGGGCTTTCGGCCGAGCCGTAGCTCACGGTCAACGTGTGGCCCTGTCCATCGAAGGTGCCGGTAAAGTCTTTATAGCTGGCACCAGCCATTCGGGTGACTTCGATGTTGGCATCCAGTTCACGGTCTTTCCGCTGTATGATGTTCCGTCATAGACGCTACTGGCAAACTGGCTCCAGCCGTCGGCATTGTGAATGGTGTAGCTGCCGTTGCCGTTGTCCACGAAGTCACCGTCGGCCCACGCCGTTGCCGAGGTGAGCAGCATCATGAGTAGCATTGCCGCTCTCGCAATTGTTCTCTTGATTTTTAATCGTTGCATTGTTTATATCATTTTTATTGATTTGGCTTCTGGTTTCGCCTCTTTTAGTTCGTGCGTGTATATAATCGGGTTCAAAGTTACACTTATTTTTTCAAACAGGGCTTTTTTATTTGTACAAATTCATTACACTTTTTTGTAAGTTCATTACACTTTAGTGTAAGAAACATAACAAATTGTACACGGCGTGTAATGAAAAATGTAAGAAAGGCACAAAAAAGCCGATTCCATCGGGAAATCGGCAGTGTAAGATTTACTTGGACTGCAAAGGATGAAGACCGACCATCATCAGCAAAGATCCTGTCGCTGCTTGGCGCGATAGTAACTCATATAGTTGGTGAATCCTGAAGCGAGAGCGGCAGACTCCTTTGTCTCTTCGGGATTTTGGGCCATATATTGTTCGTAATGCTCTAAGCGAAGACCGTTGACGTAGCTGGCGAAAGAGCCGAAACGGCGCTGGATGGTCACCGAGACGTAGGTTCGGCCCAGTTTACAGTGCTCCACCACATCGTCGATCTTCAAGTGAGGGTTAAGATAGGCACACTGGTCCTTCACATAGGCCTGTATCTCAAGTGCTGTCTGCTCTATCTGTTCTTCAACATTAGCATCTTCCTGACCATCATTATCGGAGCCAACTTCATCCTCTATGGTAGAAGGCAGCATGAACTTACGCCGCCATGCAGGCATGACAGTAATGAGGAGCTCCAGATTGAAGACAGCCAGAAAAATATGCAGGACAGCCATTACCTGACGCGAGTCAAGGATGTAGGCAGGCCATACCAGCGGGGTGAGAACAATCGGGAAATAAAGTACCCTGCTGACATATTTGATGGGAAAGTCATCGGGGTTGGAATAGTGGGCATCATAGGACTCGCGAATCCAATGCCACACCTGCCACATGGCCATACAGCAGTAAGCCATCATCAAGAGGCTCTCGATGGTGATGACATAATGCCAGAATTGTTTCCCTTGGACATTCAAGAATTCAAAGGGTATCCATGCGTTGAGCACGGGCAGAAGCATGGTGGCGATGACGATGCAGGCTGCCACCCAACTGACGGGCTTCCATCGGCTCCACTGCTTCACGGTGCCGGCATAGCATAGCATCAACAGACCGCAATAGAAAAAGTAGGTGGCGGGGAAGTACGACTTCATCAGCGTCCATGCAGCCTCGTTGGTGGGATTGATGACATAGGGTAACAGCAGCGTAGCCATCAGGTAGGCTAATACCTGCAACTTGCGGTCGGGCCAGATGTAGGCATGGCACTCCTTGGGTTCCTGACAAGTGTGGAACCAGCGAACGACGGCAAACACCCAGCACGTAGTGATATAAAGCATTGCGGCCAGGCCGTAATAATAATATTCACTCATAGTTTTCTACTTTCTGCTTGCAAAATTAATAAAAAAACCGAAATCGAACAAACGATTCCGTTTTTTTTCTATCTTACTCTTCGTCTTCGTCCCATTCAGAGTGGTTACGGCGAGTCAGGAGAGGATCGGAAGGGTCTTCCTCCAGTTCCTCATAATCTCTTGACAGCGCCTCGTCGGTTGTTCCATCAGACAATTTGTTGTGAATTATTTATGGAAAATCGGGCAAAGATACTAGAAAAAGTACCTTTGCCCGAAATATTGTATAACTATTGTTCCTTCTTAAACGAGGTCGGCACGGCCCTTAACCTCTTCGAGAACAGCCTTAGCGATAGCACTTGACAGAGGAGCGTGGTGATCGTACTCCATAGAGCTGGTGGCACGACCAGAAGTGATGGTACGCAGAGCGGTTACATAACCGAACATCTCTGACAGGGGTACCTGAGCCTTGACAACACGGGCACCAGAGCGAGCCTCTTCCATACCTTCTACCTGACCACGACGCTTGTTGAGGTCACCGATTACGTCACCCATATTCTCCTCAGGTGTTACTACCTCGAGCTTCATGATGGGCTCCATCAGTACGGGCTTAGCCTTAGCGCAAGCCTCCTTGTAAGCCATCTGGGCAGCGATTTCGAATGAGAGCTGGTCAGAGTCAACGGGGTGGAAGCCACCATCGACAACAGTTACCTTCAGTGAGTCTACGGGATAGCCACCGAGGATACCGTTCTTCATGGCTGCCTCGAAGCCCTTCTGGATTGAGGGGATGAATTCCTTAGGAATGTTACCACCCTTCACCTCGTTCACGAACTGCAGGCCAGGATTGTTCTTCAGGTCGTAGTCCTCGTCAACGGGACCAACCTTAACGAGCATCTTAGCGTACTTACCGCGACCACCAGACTGCTTCTTGTAAACCTCTTCGATCTCAACCTCCTTGGTGATGGCTTCCTTGTAGTTAACCTGGGGCTTACCCTGGTTACACTCTACCTTGAACTCACGCTTCAGACGGTCGATAATGATATCGAGGTGGAGCTCACCCATACCAGAGATAATGGTCTGACCACTCTGCTCGTCGGTACGTACGGTGAAGGTGGGGTCTTCCTCAGCCAACTTAGCCAGACCGTTGTCCAGCTTGGCGATGTCGGCCTGTGACTTAGGCTCAACGGCGATAGAGATCACGGTGTCGGGGAAGGTCATTGACTCCAGCACGATGGGCTTCTCCTCGTCGCAGAGGGTATCGCCAGTGCGGATATCCTTGAAACCTACACCTGCGCCGATATCACCAGCGTCGATAGATTCCATAGGAATTTCCTTGTTTGAGTTCATCTGGAACAGACGGCTGATACGCTCCTTCTTACCTGAACGGGGGTTGTAAACGTAAGAACCGGCCTTCACGCTACCTGAGTAAACGCGGAAGAATACCAGACGACCCATGTATGGATCGGTTGCAATCTTAAATGCAAGAGCTGAAGTAGCCTCGTCCTCGCTGGGCTTGCGGCTTTCCTCTTCCTCGGTGTTGGGGTTGGTACCAATCACAGCCTCTGTATCCAGAGGTGAGGGCAAGAATGAGCAAACAGCGTCGAGCAGGGGCTGCACACCCTTGTTCTTGTAAGAAGAACCGCAGAGCATAGGAGTGCACTCCATTGCGCAGGTTCCCTTACGGATGGCTGCGATAATCTCCGCCTCAGTGATTGAGTCGGGATCGTCGAAGAATTTCTCCATCAGGGCCTCATCGTACTCGGCGGCAGCCTCGAGGAGCTTCATGCGCCACTCGTCGCACTCGTCCTTCAGGTCAGCGGGGATTTCCTCAATATCGTACTCAGCACCCATTGTCTCATCGTGCCACAGGATAGCCTTCATCTTGATCAGGTCAACCAGACCCTTGAAATTCTCCTCAGCACCGATGGGTACCTGAAGCACAACGGGGTTAGCACCCAGGATGTCCTTCATCTGCTGTACGGTCTCGAAGAAGTCGGCACCAGAACGGTCCATCTTGTTCACGTAACCGATACGGGGTACGTTGTACTTGTCGGCCTGACGCCATACGGTCTCAGACTGAGGCTGAACACCGTCAGCAGCAGAGTAAGTGGCAACAGCTCCATCGAGTACACGGAGTGAACGCTCTACCTCAGCGGTGAAGTCCACGTGTCCCGGAGTATCGATCAAGTTGATTTTGTAGTTGTTGTTGTTCCACTTCCAGTTACAGGTGGTAGCAGCCGAGGTAATAGTGATACCGCGCTCCTGCTCCTGTGCCATCCAGTCCATGGTAGCAGCACCATCGTGCACCTCACCAATCTTGTGAGTCTTACCTGTGTAGAACAGGATTCGCTCTGAAGTGGTGGTCTTACCGGCATCGATGTGAGCCATGATACCGATATTGCGGGTCAAATGCAAATCTTGTTTTGCCATTTTCTTGTTGTTTAGTTGTTTTGTCGTTTAGTCGTTTGGGAAATCATTACTTGGTATATTTGGTCTTCCCTAAACGACCAAACAACCAATTTCCCAAACGACTAATTAATATTAGAAGCGGAAGTGTGCGAATGCACGGTTAGCCTCGGCCATACGGTGCATATCCTCCTTACGCTTGAAGGCACCACCCTGGTTGTTGAAGGCATCCATAATCTCAGCTGCGAGTTTGTCAGCCATAGACTTGCCACTGCGCTTGCGGGCAAAGGCAATCATGTTCTTCATTGAGATGCTCTCCTTACGGTCGGGACGAATCTCAGTAGGTACCTGGAAAGTAGCACCACCGATACGGCGGCTCTTCACCTCTACCTGAGGGGTGATGTTGTCCAGAGCCTGCTTCCAGATTTCCAGAGGAGCCTTCTCGGCATCCTTCATCTTGTCCTTCACAATCTCCAGAGAGTTGTAGAAAATCTCATAAGACTTCGACTTCTTACCGTCGAACATCAGATGATTCACGAACTTTGAGACCTTCTGGTCGTTGAACACGGGATCTGGGAGGATCACACGCTTCTTTGGTTTTGCTTTTCTCATTGTTTTGTTAAAATGATTTTGTCTGCTTGGGCTGTTCTTTGTCTGTTCTTCAACGTCCACTCCCGGACATTTACTCAACCTTTTATAAGATTCACCAGCAAAACGGTTTTGTTTAAGTTTACTGAGTTTTGTAAGTTTCTGAGTCTTTGAGTTGTTTGAGCTTCTTTTTCTCTGTTCCGAGCCTGCTCATCACCGAGCACTCATGAACTTGCAAACTCAAAAACTCACTAACTCTTTTTTACTTCTTTGCCTTTGGACGCTTAGCACCGTACTTAGAACGACGCTGTGTGCGGTTGGCAACACCGGCGGTATCCAGTGTACCGCGAACGATGTGATAACGTACACCGGGAAGGTCCTTTACACGACCGCCACGAACCAGCACGATGCTGTGCTCCTGCAAGTTGTGTCCCTCTCCGGGAATGTAACTGTTGACTTCTTTCTGGTTAGTCAAACGAACACGGGCTACCTTACGCATAGCCGAATTAGGCTTTTTAGGAGTGGTCGTGTAGACACGTACGCAGACACCACGACGCTGAGGACAGTTGTCCAAAGCAGGCGACTTTGACTTGTCGACGATTTCCTTTCTGCCTTTGCGAACCAATTGTGAAATTGTAGGCATAATTTTAATTTTTAATTTTGTTGTTTGTTATATATATTATTGTGTATATTTCGCACACCATACTATCCCCACACTTCTGTAGGGACATTTCGGGCTGCAAAGGTACATAAAAATCCGCAATCCACCTAAATAATTATAGAGGCAGATTGCGGAAAAGGGTTTTAATTAACAAAATATAACTATATTAACATTTTTAAAGTTCAATTTTGCCTTTTATGTCGCTACTTGAGGCACCTATGTAGGCCGTGAACTTTGTTGGTTCGTACTTCCAACCATGTGTCTGTTCATCCCAGGACATGAGATCTTTTTCTGTAACCTTGAAAGTGGCTGTTTTTGTTTCTCCTGGCTTTAATGTGAGCTTGGCGAAGTTCTTCAGTTCCTTGACGGGGTCGTTGGCAGTGACTTTGGAACGTCCGATGTATAGTTGCACAATTTCCTTGCCTTCGCACGTTCCGCTGTTGGTCACATCAATGTTTATCGTCCATTCATTCTGGCCTTTTGCAATAGTGGGTTTGCCGTATTTGAAAGTGGTGTAGCTCAGGCCGTAACCGAAGGGGAACAAGGCTTTGGTCTTGTTCTTCTCAAAGCCGCGATAGCCTACGAAGATACCCTCTTTGTAATAGACCTGACGATGTGCCATCTCGCCTGCGCTGTTCTTGGGCGTTTCTATGTCAGTGATGCCGGGGTAGGCTTCCTGTCCGTATTTCACGTAGGGATAGTCCTCGTAGTTCTTGGCAAAGGTGACAGGGAGTTTTCCGCTGGGATTCACTTTGCCTGTCAGAATATTAGTTAGTGCCGAACCAGCCTCGCTACCCAGATACCAGCAATGCAGAAGTCCCTCTATCTGATTGAGCCAGGGCATGTGATAGGGGTTGCCACCGAAGGTGATGACTATCATTGGAGCGTCGAAGGCAGCCAAATCGGTGATGAGTTCGTTCTGTCCGAATGACAGGGCGTAGGACTCGCGGTCTCCGTTTTCGCAGTCCTGCTTATGGTTCTTGTTCATGCCACCTATATATATAATAAGGTCGGCATCCTTGGCTTTCTCCAGTGCCTCGGCTTTCAACTTTGCCTGTTTGTCAGGATCAACTTTGTCTACTTTGTCGTACAACGCACGACCAGACATATAGCCTTGAGCATATTCTACAGAGGCAATCTTTTGCAAGGCCTCTAGAGGCGAAACATCCTTGAGTGTCTTCAGTTCCGAGGAACCGCCGCCTTGTGTCAATGAGCGTGTGGCATTCTCGCCAACCACCAGAATCTTTTTGTATTGCGAAAAGTCTAAAGGCAGTATCTTCTCAGACTCCCTTCCTTTCGGGAGGGGTCGGGGGTAGGCCTCATTTTTCAGGAGTACGATACCCTCTTCTGCAATCTCCCTACAGGTCTTGTAATGCTGCTCGCTGCACTGGTTTCCAATCACCTTATTCGGATTCATGGCCGTGCGGAAGATGGTACGTAGTACGCGAGCAACCTTTTCGTCGAGGACAGACATGGGAACTTTTCCCTCGTTGACGAGCTTCTCGAAGGGGTTGGCCAGGTAGTAGTCATCATAACCGAACTCGCTCTCACGCAGCTTGCCATCGGTATAGGTGCCCATCTCAATGTCCAGTCCACCATAGATGGCTTGCATGGTGTTGGTGGTGCCGCCCCAGTCGCTAACCAGTGCACCGTCCCATCCCCATTCTTTCTTAAGTATACCGTTGAGCAACTTGTCGTTATGACAGCAGTGGTCGCCTTCCCAAAGATTATAGGATCCCATGATGCTCCAGACATGTGCACGTTTTACAGCCTGTTCGAAGGGATAAAGATAAATCTCGCGCAAGGCACGCTCTGACACATTGACATTGACGGAGAAGCGGTCTATCTCCTGTTCGTTGAGTACGAAATGCTTCAGACAGCAGGCCACGCCGTTCTTCTGTGCCGCCTGGATATATGGCACTACTATCTCACCTGCGAGATAGGGGTCTTCGCCCATGTATTCAAAGGCTCGTCCGTTCATGGGGGTACGCTGGATATTGACACCGGGTCCAAGTAGCATATCCTTGCCACGGAAGGCGAACTCCTCGCTGATGGCATTGCCGTAGGCACTCGACAGGTCACGGTTCCACGTCGCAGCCAGACAGGTGAGCGACGGGAAAGCCACGATATAGTCGTTAGTCCATCCTGCTGCCCGCCAGGTGTTCCATTCCAGTTCCTCGCGCACACCGTGCGGTCCGTCGTCCATGTTCAGCTGACGGATGCCCAGGCGGGGAACACCGGCACTGGTGAACTTGCTTTGTGCATGGAGTATCTTGATTTTCTCGTGTGTGGTCATGCGCTTCAGCGCATCCTTCACCCGCTCTTCAACAGGAGCTTGAGGGTCTAAGTAAACTTGTGCCTTCGCGAAGGCACAAGTCATTGCTATTGTTGTAAGAATCAGTATTCTTTTCATAAACAGAGATGTGGTGTGTTAATAGAATAACATTGACAGACAATAGGCCACAATAGTAGATGTGGTGACGCAAATCAGTCCCGGCATCATAAACGAGTGGTTGAGCAGGTACTTGCCAATAACCGTCGTACCACTTCGGTCGAAGTTCACTGTCGCGATATCCGATGGGTAGTTGGGGATGAAGAAGTAGCCATAGACACTTGGAAGAACACCCAGAAGTATAGGACCGTCGATACCCAACTTATAAGCCAAAGGCAACATCGCTACAACAACAGCTCCCTGAGAGTTAATTAATACTGATACGAGGAAGAACACGAAGGCGATGCTCCACGGATAAGCCTCGACGATGCCTGCGAGGGCGTCTTGCATCTCCTGCATATAATTTGAGAAATAGGTGTCGGCCAGCCAGGCGATACCATAGATGGCTACCACAGCCACCATACCTGACTGCCACACAGGACCGGCAACAGCTTTCTTAGGCTGTGCCTTGCAGAAGATAATCATCAAGGCGGCAGCACTAATCATCACAATCTGAATCACGAGGTTCATCTTTAGGTCAACCATACCTTTCTCCGTGAAACCTTCTGCCACAACACCAGCTGCTGCGAGTTGTTTTGCAGAGATGGTCACGCCACTAACCAACGTCAAGTCACCTGCATCCTTAACTGCTTTCACTGTGCTATAAGAAGGAAGTAAATCGGGTAATGCAGCAAACATCACGATGATAGCCAGTGCACCCAAGAAGATGAAGACCGCATTTTTTGCCGACTGGGGAATTGTCTTGTCTAGTGTGGTGGCACCACTGCCATAGATATATTTGTATTGTTCAGGATCTTTCAACTTGGCTTGGAAAGCGGGATCCTTATCCAGATCCAATCCGCGATGGTAGGAAGCTGCAGCGGCTGCCATCAGTCCACACAGACAGGCTGGTATGGAAATCATGAGCACCTTAGGAATGGTGATGTCGAAGTGATTGGCATTGGAGATGGTGACGAAAGCCACCACAGCAGCAGCGATGGGTGAACAGGTGATACCTACCTGAGATGCTATTGATGCCACGCCGCAGGGGCGCTCCGGACGTATGCCTTTCTTCAGGGCAATGTCGCAGATGATGGGCATCAGCGTATAAACCACATGGCCTGTTCCTACCAGTACGGTAAGGAAGAAGGTGCAAAGTGGAGCCAGGAATGTGATGCGATCAGGATGTTTTCGCAGCAGTTTCTCCGCTATCTGTATCAGCCAGTCCATACCGCCGGATGCCTGCATCATACCTGCACAGGTTACGGCGGCAATGATGATGTAGATGACATCCGTGGGAGGATTACCGGGCTTCAGTCCGAAGCCGAAAACGAGGATGGCAAGACCGATTCCTGAGATGGCACCCAGTGCCAGACTGCCATAGCGTGAACCGACGTACAATGCAAGTAGCACGACCATCAGCTCAATAATCATCAAAAGGGTCATAGAATTAGGTTTTAGTTATTGGATATATGTGATGTTACTTATGCCTCGCCCTTGCCAAAGGGAGCGATGGTGCGTGGACCTTGCTGCTGCTCTTCGGGCATCTTGATCTTGCCGAACTGATGCTCGTAGCGCATGATGTTCTCCTGCAGGGCACCCAGCAGACGCTTGGCGTGTTCAGGAGCCAGGATAACGCGGCTACGCACCTGTGCTTTGGGCAGACCTGGCAACATTCGTGCGAAGTCTACGATAAACTCTGATGATGAGTGGGTGATGATAGCGAAGTTGGCATATTCACCCTGTGCTTTGTCTGGGGCTAATTCTATTTGCAGCCCTTGCTGCTTCTGTTCGTTCTCGTTCATAATATCTTTTCTTTTTAATCTTTTAATTTTTCAACCTTTTAATCTTTTACTGCGCTTCGCGTCCCAATGCCAGTGCCTTGATATTGGCCTCTACGATAGCTTCGCCCTTGCGTCCAAACACACGACGGATGGCATCTTCTAACTTCTCGTACTCAATGCCGAGTGCCTTCTGGGCAGCACCTAACAGGATGACGTTGGCCGAGCGTGGCACACCGTTGTCCTTTGCCATCTGCTCAATGTCGATGCTGATGACATGGGGCAGTTTGGCCAAGTCGGCTTCGATGACAGCCATATCGGGATAGTTGGGGATATTGACGAAAGGCGTCTTGCTGGTGATAATCCAACCTTCCTTACTCAGATAGGGCAGGTAACGCAGGGCTTCCATGGGTTCCATGGAGATGATCACGTCGGCACCGCCCTGGGGAATCAGGTCGCTGGCGATGGGGTCTGACGATATGCGCAGGTTCGACTGCACATCGCCACCGCGCTGGCTCATGCCGTGTACCTCGGCCTGTTTGATATATAGGTTCTCGTTCATAGCGGCTTCGCCAATGATGGTGGCGATAGAGAGGATGCCTTGTCCTCCTACGCCGCAAAGTATGATGTCTGTTTTCATTTCTTTCCCTCCTGTGCTTTCTTTTGTTTCAAATGTCTTTGTAAAGTCTGCATACATTCACGTCGTGGAATGATGACAGACGTGCCTTTGTAGTTGATCTCATCGCGAATTATCTGCGTAATCTCAGGCATATTTTTGGGCAGGGGAACGACCACCTTCAGGTGCTCGTCGCTCAAACCGAGACCGCGACAGATAGCCTCGAACTTGTTCGTACCAGCAGAATCCTGACCGCCCGTCATACCCGTCGTCAGGTTATCGCTGATAATCACGGTGATGTTGGCATTCTCGTTGATGGCATCCAGCAGACCCGTCATACCGCTATGCGTAAAGGTAGAGTCACCGATGATGGCAACAGCAGGCCACTGACCGGCATCGGCAGCACCCTTAGCCATTGTGATAGAAGCACCCATATCTACACAAGAGTGGATGGCACGGAATGGGGGCAGGAAGCCCAGCGTGTAACAGCCGATGTCACCAAAGACGCGAGGATTCTCGTATTCCTTCAGTACCTCATTCAGGGCAGCATAGACATCGCGGTGACCGCATCCCTGACAGAGTGCTGGTGGACGGGGAACAACGTCTTCGCAAGACTTAAATGAAGAGTGTAGAGTGAAGAGTGTAGAGTTTGCTACCGCATTGATTGCCTGTCCTACTGCATCTGGTGTCAATTCTCCAGTACGTGGCAGTGTGCCGTCGAGCTTACCCTTGATATTCTCGCTTTCGCTGACGCCACGCACGATATCCTCGATGAAGGGCTGTCCTTCCTCAACGATGAGCACCTGCTGGCATTCGTTCATCAGGCGGCGTACCAGTTTCTTAGGCAATGGATACTGTGAGATTTTCAGGATGGGGTAGGGACTTCCGCTGGGGAAACACTCGTTCACGTAGTTGAAACCGATGCCGCTGGCAATGATACCCAGCGACTTGTCCTGACCCTCTACATATATATTATAGGTGGAATTGGCGGCATCCTCTTCCAGTTGCTTCTGCTGCGCCGTCACCACATCATTACGTTTGCGGGCATTGGCAGGTAGCAGTACCCAGTTGGCAGCTACGGCGTTGTAGTTCAGCTCGTTTTGCTGACGGGGTTCGTCAGCACACTCTACCACGGCACGGCTGTGAGCCATACGGGTAGTGACGCGCATCAGCACGGGCAGACATTGCTTCTCCGAGTATTCGAAGGCAGCAGCCATCATGTCGTAGGCCTCCTGCTGATTCGAGGGCTCGAAGGTAGGAATCATAGCAAACTTGCCGTAGAAACGGGAGTCCTGCTCATCCTGTGATGAGTGCATCGAGGGATCGTCAGCCACGAGAACGATGACACCGCCGTTAACCCCCGTCATACCGCTGTTTACAAACGGGTCGGCGCAGACGTTCAGTCCTACGTGCTTCATACATACCAGCGCACGCTTACCCATGAACGACATACCCAGGGCAGCCTCCATAGCCGTCTTCTCATTAGTTGACCAGCGGCAGTGAACGCCGCGTTCCTTCGCAAGGGCATTGCCCTGGATGAACTCCGTGATTTCTGTCGACGGAGTGCCAGGATAGGCATACACACCAGAAAGTCCGGCATGTAGTGCACCCAGTGCAATGGCTTCGTCGCCAAGTAATAGTTGTTTCTTCATTTTTATTTTGATTTTAGTGTAAAATCATCTGCATCCTGCAACACGGGAAACTTTTTCCTGAACCTCTGCAACTGCTCCATGCTGAGGTCGGCAGTAGCGATACCTTCCTCGTTGTCCTTGCATTGGGCCATCGTCTTTCCGTAGGCATCGATGACGACTGAGCCTCCGCAGTAGTCGCAGGCGGGATCTTTGCCAATGCGGTTCACGCCAATGACAAAACATTGGTTCTCCAGTGCACGGGCTTTCAGCAGTGTCTGCCATACGTTGATACGTGATGACGGCCAGTTGGCTACGTAGATGGCAGCATCATAATCCTTACGGTTACGGCTCCATACGGGGAAGCGCAGGTCGTAGCAAACCTGCAGCAGGAACCTCATGCCTCGCCACTCCACGATGACCCGCTCTTGTCCGGCAACGTAGGCATCTGTCTCACCTGCATAGCCAAAGAGGTGACGTTTGTCGTAACAGTCGAAAGTGCCGTCTGGACGTACGAAGTACAGTCTGTTTCTCAACTGTCCGTCGGCATCTGTCGTTGCCACGCTGGCAGCAAAGGCTGCATCCTTTGTCCTGGCTTGTCGTTGAAGCCATTCCAGTCCCTCATCGCTATCTTGGCATTTCGTCTCTTCTGGCAGGAATCCGGTAGTGAACGTCTCGCTCAGCACGTAGAGGTCGGTCCCCTGTTGCCCGTCAATCATCAGGCTCAGCCTTTGCAGATTCTCTGCCGGCTGTCCCCATACGATGTCATGTTGTACGATGGCTACCCTCATCCTGTCTGTCGTGTTAGCGAATGCAAAAATACAACGAATTTATCGGATAGCCAAAGTTTTAACCATTATTTTAAAAACGGATAGTCGGGAATCAAGGAATAACTGAAAAGTTTTTCTGTTTTTGGGGAAGATATAATGAATAAAATGGTTACCTTTGTACCCATGAACAGAAT
>Ga0256407_10009274_pt1 | contig 14129 bp, 13 predicted proteins | sample RumenRJG_04DNA_FD_193489 | JGI IMG/M metagenome (GOLD analysis project Ga0256407, IMG submission 193489) | Bovine rumen microbial communities from Lethbridge, Alberta, Canada - RJG_04 | ecosystem: Host-associated > Mammals > Digestive system > Stomach > Rumen | place: Canada: Alberta... | reverse complement strand
CAATTATAATTTCCTTGACTCAGATTATGGAGGGAACCAAAGAAGCCTCCGCGTGCTTACGTACCATTTCATCTCGCCGTCAAATCCAGTCAACCCCAAGACGTAAATGTCGTAAAGCGAACTGCTCACTAGCAAATTCGGGTGCAAAGATAGCACTTTTTCGGATATAAACAACATTATTTTCCAAATATTTAGTATTTTTGCAGCCGATTTCTATAATAATAAGGTAGAATTAACGTTTAAAATAAGAGAATTATCAATCAATTATGAATAAGAAATTACGCAAACTAATAGTGCCTGTATGTGCAGTTTTGGTGTTTGCATCATGCGCAACACCTAAAAACATTACATACTTTAATGATGTAAACAACGGCGCAACCATAGCCATAGCCGAAAGCAAAGGCATAACGCTGAAGCCTAACGACAAGTTGTCGATCATCGTAAACACCAAGTCGGCAGAGCTTAACAACGTACTTAATCTGCCAGTAACCACACAGGTTATTGGTACATCAGAGGTGCAATCGCTCAATCAGGGCCAGGGCACATCTGGATATACCATCGATCCTGATGGCAACATCGACTTTCCACTTATCGGCAAGGTTAAGGCCGCTGGATGCACTCGTACAGAGCTAGCAGCTAAGCTGAAGGAACTACTTGAGGCAAAAGATGCAGCTAAGGATGCCGTAGTGACAATAGAATTCCAGAATATGGGATTCTCTGTTCTTGGCGAAGTTAATTCACCAGGATTCCATGCTTTCATCAACGACAAAACCACGCTGCTGCAAGGTCTGAGCCGTGCTGGCGACATGAACCTATATGGTAATCGCAACAACGTGAAAGTGATAAGAATGCAAGACGGCAAGCAGCAGGTTTACGTGGTAGACCTGCAGAACACTGAAGCTCTGATGAAGTCGCCTGCCTATATCCTGCAGCAGAACGATATAATATATGTTGAGCCCAACAACTATCGCAAGCGCCAGGCTACAGCCAACGCCAGCGAGGTAACCAAGGCATCATTCTGGCTGTCAGCCGTTTCGGCTATCGCCACATTAGCAGTACTGATATTTAAGTAAAGCCCCATTAGAATCATGGAAAAAGCAATGACAATAGAGAGTTTTATTAAAGCCTGCCTAAATAAATGGAAGTGGTTTGCCACTTCAGTTACAGTAGTTTTGCTACTGGCTATAGCATATCTGATAGTTACCCCACCCAAATACACCAAAAGCGCACAAGTATTGGTAAAAGACGATAGTGCTATGGGAGCACTTATGGGCCAACTAGGTGGACTTGCCGACCTGGGCGGACTGGTAGGATTTGGTGGTTCGTCAAACGTATATAACGAACTCTATGCCATGCAGTCGCCTTGGCTCATACTGAATGTAGTTAACCAACTGCATCTCGACATGAAGTACACCATCAAGGGCATCCGCAACAAAGAACTATATGGCGAGGAACTCCCCATCAACGTTACATTCAAGAACATCACTGACGAAGACGATGTAACGATGAAGCTAGACCTGACCAAGAGCGGAAACGTAAAGATATACAAGCTCAAGAAGAACGACGACAAGTATAGCGACGAGCTTACTGGAAAAGTTGGTCAAACACTTAAGAGTTCAATTGGCGACATTGAGATACAGCCTACCCCATACTTAAGCAAGATGCAAGACGATGAGGTTACTATCACCGTTAAGCGCATAGAGCCTATGGCGATGGTAGAGTTTTTAAATAAGAAGAGACTTACAATAGCCGTAAACAATCGTGAAGCATCTATCATTGACATAAAATGCAAAGATGTATCAAGACAAAGGGCCACTGATTTAATAAATGCAGTTATAGCTGAATATAAAAAAGAGTCAAGAGAGGACAAGGATGCAGAATTAGATGTCTCAGAACGCTATGTAGTAGAGCGACTGGCATCATTGGAAAGCGAGTTAAAAACTATCGGGCAAAGAGTAGCAGACTATAAAGGCAAAACCATGATGCCAGACATAGAGGTTATGGCAAAAGTTTATGCCGAGAGTTCAAAAGACATATCAGAAGCATTACTTGAGCTTAACAATCAGTTATATATAGCCCAATCAATCCGTGATTATCTCAAAGACGAAACAAGAAAAGGCGAACTACTCCCAGCATTGCTTCTCACTGACAACAAAGGAGGTTTAGGTGATCAGATTGAATCGTACAACACACTCCAACTTCAGCGTAACAAGCTGGCTGCAAGTTCTAGCAATGAAAGTCCTTTGGTTAAGGATATTGACAAGCAGCTGGCATCCATGCACAGCGCAGTTCTTGCCTCTGCAGACAATGCCATTAAACAATTAAAATTGCAAATTAAAAGTGTAAGCACAAAAGATAAGGAGGGTAAGCAACTACTTTCGTCTGCACCAAAAAAGTATATCGAGGGCCTGACTGATGAAGAAGACTTGAAAGTATTAAGTCAGGTACGCATTTTCCTTTTGCAAAAACGCGAGGAAGCTCAGATGTCAAAAGCATTGAGAACTGATGTCAGACTACTATCTCCACCATTAGGTATCAAGGAACAGAGTTCGCCATCAAAAATGGTTATAATCATCTGCGCATTTATGTTGGGACTCTTTATTCCTGCTAGCAGCATCGTTATACAGGATTATTTGAAAAGGAAATAAGTGGTTGATCTGAGCCAAATATCCATAATCTTGATACTTCTTATGGAAGCATCGAGCCTGACATATCTAGAATATCGGGCATGGAAAACCATATATACCCCACTATGCTTTCTGATGCTGCCATATGTTGCAGTACTACTGATAACCATATTAATATCAGGGAATATGGGGTTCGTTGCTTTTAATTACGACAGTATATATGTTTGGATACTTGGTTTACCACTTTTTGCGATACCAAGCCATGTATCATCTTTACTTTTAAAGAACTACAACCAACCTGTAAGAACTAACATTCAAGATGAAAAGCAATGTATATCGCCTATCCTGCTTATTTTAGGTTTTGTATTAGCAGTAGCTCTAATGTTCAAACTCTATCAAACAATATCGCATGGATTTAATCTTTATGGTACAGAAGAGTTTACAGAAGAGTTCAGCGGAAGTGGCTTATGGGCACATCTTAGAGAGATGCTTATGCCTCTAATAATTCTGCTCCTATACTATGTAAAAAAGAAGGACTACCTGCTATGGTGCCTGATAGCACTGATATTGGTTATACAATTTAGCTATATGGTTAAAGGAGCTATCATAATAGCAGTTGCAGCAGCACTATCCATGCGACTATACGCTAACAAGCTTCATTTAAACATCAAACTTATACTTGGTATTATTGCAGGATCCATTCTGGTCTTCTATATTATTTATATGGTGATTCCACTATTAGGAAATGGAGGAGAAGCCAATATGGGACTTGTAGAATTTATCGCAAAACATTTTGTTCACTATTTCACTAGTGGAACACTTGGCTGGAGCTACGACATCGATCAGGGAATACCTGACCGCAATGATTTCTCATATATAATATCTCCATTTGTAAATATCTATAATGCCATAGCTGGTAACGAACCAATCTCTCCAGTAAACCCCTTCTATTGGAATACAGGCATAACATATACCAATGTAAGAACCTTTTTTGGTACACTATATATATACTCTAATCCACTTGTATTTGCTACGTATACAATTACCATCAGCTCATTTTTGTATTTATGGAAGGTATTAGCCATCCTGCATAAGAATATATACTTATATGCCATTCTATTCTATTATTGCGGTCTATTGGCAATGGGATGGTTTGAGTTTTACTTCTTCCATCTATCAATAATAGAGATTCCAATATACTTCGGCATATTTGCATGGCTTTCAAGAAAGGAGGTGAGCTTTGGCAAACGTTAAGCGTAACCTTATGTACAGTACAGTGCTCACCATGAGCACATATCTTGTGCCACTGATTGTATTCCCATATATCAGCAGAGTACTTGGTGTTGATGGTATTGGGCAAATTGACACTATAGACAATATCATAGATTATTGCATACTCTTCTCTATGATGGGTCTCACCACAGTTGGAGTACGAGAAATAGCCAAGAATAAAGACTGCGCAGATACGTTAAGACAAACATTCACAGACCTGTTTGCACTTAATCTATGTTCTACGATTCTGATAGCAGGCCTTTTTGTCATTATAGTGTTAGCGTCTCCACAAATTCAGAATTATGGAATGCTAATACCTATTGGAATTATGAAGTTAATAGCCAACCTTTTCTGGGTAGAATGGCTCTACCAAGGGCTTGAAGACTTCAGATACATCACGTTGAGATCTATCACTTTGCGAGCACTCTTCATTATATCCGTATTCTTGTTCGTGCATACCTCGACAGATGTTGTCACCTATTATATCCTTTTTGTTGGCATCAGTATTGGAAACGCCGTATGCAATTGGTATCACAAACGTACCTATCTTCACTGGGATATCCGCAATGCTAATATGAAACGATACCTCAAGCCATTCTTAATGCTTGGACTTTTTGCGATATTATCTGCTATCTATTATAAATTATCCCTTCCTGTTCTCTGTTTCATTACAGACAATCATGAAGCAGGAAACTATGCTACTGGCACACGAGTGTATCAAGTTGTTATCGCATTGATCAGTACATTAACAGGAGTTATGATTCCCAGAATCAGCATATTACTCAAAGAAAACCGATTTGATTTAGTATCACAATATACTGACACAGCATTCAAATTACTATTTCTATTTTCCTGTCCTATTATATGTTTTGTAGAACTGTTTGCTCCTGACATTATACATATTTTTGCAGGATACGGATATGAAGGAGCTATCCTGCCAATGCGAATTATAATGCTACAGCTAATAGTTATTGGTGCCGAAAAAATCATTGTATTACAATTATTGATTCCGCTGAGAAAGGATTCATATATTGTAAAAGCAGGTATTGCGGGTGTTATAGTATGGGCCATAATGACAGTCTTATTGGTTCCAAAATACCATAGTATGGGAACAGCCATTGTATGGATTGCAGCAGAGGCAACCGTATTGATATTTTCAGCAATTAAAGTTAATAAAGAGCTATCAATAGTATTTCCATTCAAGTTACTTATCTTATCTATCATTTACTCAGCACCTTATCTACTTATAGGATGGGGAGTACTAGTAGTTATAGACTCAGCAGTACTAAGAATCATCACATGCATCCTACTATTCATGCCATACGCATACTTACTGGAAACAAGAGTATATAGAACAGGAATATTAAAAGCTGTCTCTGAGATAATAAACAAAAAGCCTAATAATGAATAAGAAATTTGCTATTGGAATTGTTACATATCGACCAGACGCAAAACGTCTGAACGAGAACATAAGTGCTGCATCACAACCTGAAGCAGGAGACATTCTTATAGCCGATAACGATAAAGGTGAGAATCTTGGAATCGCAGGGGGATTAAACAAATTATGTAAACAGGCTATTGAATTAGGATACGAGTGGATTGTAACACTTGACCAAGACTCAGTGATGCAACCTGGCACTCTATACGAGTATTCAAAATATACAGATATTAAAGATGTAGGCATAATCTGTCCACGAATTGAGGATAGAAATATGGGGCGACAGTTTGCTCAAAAAGACAATGGCACTGAATACATTAACAACTGTATAACAGCAGGAAATCTAGTAAGACTCAAGGCATGGGAAGATGTTGGAGGTTATTCCGAAGAACTATTCATAGATGGAGTGGATTTTGATTTCTGTATGAAAGTACAGGAGAAAGGATATAAGATCCTACGTTCAAACAATGTATTTCTTTTGCAGGAAATAGGACAAGGAAGAGCTATTTCCCTCCCCTTCCACAAACAGATATCCATTCTGAATCACTCCCATCAACGTCTGTATTATATTGCTCGTAATTACCTATACATAGGAAACAGACATCAGCAATTTATGCATTGGGCCGTTGAAGTTGCCAAACGTATGTTTATTGTATTTTGCTTTGAGCACAATCGTTTAAAAAAGATACGATATATGTGTAAAGGTATCCTAGACTATAAGAATAGGAATATGGGTAAAAAGTTTTAAGATTGAATATAATAACAAATAATCGATATGAAGAAGATTGCAGTTTTCTGTGTATCATATTGTTCTGACCATGAGCGAGATTTATATCTCTCTACCATAAGAAATGCTGCCCAAAAGGCATCAAACATAGTTGACGTGGATGTTTTCGTTTCGAATAACACTAAGGAGGATAATCCTGGTTATTTTGGTGCCATAAAACGACTAATGCAACAAGTAGACGTAAACAACTACGACTACTCGATTATCAGCAACGTAGACCTGATGCTGGAAGAAGATTTTTTCCAGAAACTAGCAGATTACATTTGCTCTGAAGATACTGGATGGATAGCACCACAGATTTGGTCGAACTTGGAAGAACGAGATCGTAATCCCAAAGTATTAAATAGATACTCTCTGAAAAAACTCCAGATACTAAGGACTTTCTATCAGTTCCCCATACTGGATACGCTATACACAAGTACTTTCTATAAAAAGAAGAAGTACGAAAGCCATCAAGCAGGACAGATTTATGCTGGTCATGGATCATTTATTATTCTGACTCGCCGCTTTTTTGAATTGTGCGGCAAAATAGATTATCCAGTTTTCTTATTCTGTGAAGAGATATATCTGGCAGAAATGTGTAGAAAAGCCGGACTGAAAGTATTATACGAACCATCATTAATAGTAAAAGATACAGAGCATGCCTCAACGGGAAGGATGAACCATGGTTTCTACTGTCGTTGCAACTATGAGGCTATGCAATATATCATCAAAAAATTCTATCAGCAATGAACAAGTTAGAAGAATTTGTATATAAACGCGTTAAGAACAACTATATTCTTAAAGATTTTCTAAGGAATATATATCAGGGGGTCTATGACCTTCTGCCAAATTATGATTCAAAATTCCAGAACGAACCAATAGTATTGGAAGACTGCTTTTTTGGATTCCACGATGTGAAACCATTTAGCATTAATGGCGATAAACTCTTGTCCAACAAGCTCACCATCCCCTTAAGAATGCCTACTAAAGAGGATATACTTAAAATAGGATATTTCTCTGGGGAGATCTTCTCAGAATGGCATCAGCTAGATGAAACACGAGCGTGGAACTACCACAAAGGCTGCAGATTACAATGGATTGATGAGTCGCACGTGATATATAATTCATCTGATGGCAAAGCATTATATTCAACCATCTGTTCACTGACAACTGGTGATAAAAGACAAATCAATTGGCCTATCGACAGTGTAAGTACAGATGGGAAATGGGCTACATCATTCAGTTACGGACGATTGGAACTACAAATGCCAGGCTATGGATACGCCATCGGAGATAACGAAACTTTTGAAAGTGAATATATTCCTGAAAACACAGGATTATATCTGGTAGATCTGCAGAATAATAAACGGAAGTTATTACTAAGTCTGAAACAGCTTTCAGAAGTAAAACATGAAAATGACATGACTGACAAGTACCACTTCGTGACACATACTGAGTTCTCGCCTGACGGACGATATATTGCATTTCTTCATCGTTGGTATAAAGGAACATTCCAACGCACACGCCTCGTAGTATACGACCTGCAAACAAACACAATCAATGTATCACCTACTACAGGTATGGTGTCGCACTATGTGTGGAACAAAAAAAATGGCATTGTAGCCTATTGCCGAATGGAGGATGTCGATTCACATGTTTACTTTCAGGGGCCGACTATGCTCGAATGGAAACGATGCGGCTATCCAAAACTGAATTCTGATGGTCATCATCACTTCATTGATGATGATACGTTTGTGGTAGACACATATCCAGACAAATACCGCCACATGAAACTGTGGAAGGTAAACATCAATACGAATGAAGTTACACTACTGGCAGATGTAAAAAGTATGAAACAGTTTGTAAACCCAGACGATAATCACAACTGGAAATGCGACTTACACCCACGCATCAGCCATGACGGGAAATATGCATGTTTCGACTCAACACATACAGGCAAACGTAGTCTATGTGTAATGTCTATATAGCATAATTGTCGCAATATTATAGAGAAAAAAGATATTCTTAATAATAAATACAGATATTTGAAAAAAAAGTAGTACCTTTGCACACTGATTTTGAATAATTTGCGTTTTATTATTGATGAATATAAAAAAAGTATCTGTAATATGCCCTGTCTTCAATGAAGAGAAATTCATTGAAGCATGCATATTGTCCATTATAGAACAAGACTATCCCCAGAATTCGATGGAGGTTCTTTTTGTAGACGGACGCAGTACAGACCGCACTAGAGAGATTATACAAAAATATATGGAGCAGTACGATTTCATCAAGCTGCTCGACAATCCTGAACGAATAGTGCCATACGCTCTGAACAGAGGACTTGAGGCTGCAAAGGGCGAGGTAATCATGCGACTAGACGGACACTGCACCTACCCCACCAACTATATATCTGAACTTGTAAGATATCTATATCAGCTGGATGCAGACAATGTGGGTGGTGTATGGAACACTCAGCCTGCCAAAGATACTCCTATGTGCCAGGCCATCGCTCTGGCATCAAGCCATCCATTTGGTGTGGGAGGATCTATGCACAAGATTGGTGCTTCGAAGATAATCGAGACTGATACTGTACCATTCGGATGCTACAAGCGTGAGGTATTTGATAAGACAGGACCATTTGACACCGATCTGGTAAGAAACCAGGATGATGAGTTTAATGGCCGATTGCTAAACCTGGGTGGAAAAATCTATCTGATTCCACAGGTTATCATCAATTACACAGCCCGCGATACACTCTGCAAGGCTAGAAAGATGTACTATCAGTACGGACTGTACAAGCCACTGGTAAACAAGAAGCTTGGTGCTCCAGCTACAGTAAGACAGTTCTTCCCACTGCTATTCCTTTTCGGAATCGTTTTGGGTGGCATATTAAGCATTTTCATACCATTTATATTGCACATTTATACCACTGTGTTGCTACTCTATCTGTTTATAGGAATAGTAGTTGGCAGCATGAGTGCTATACGTGCACATCAACCATTAATCGCATTGCTGATGCCTTATGTGTTCTTCAATATCCACATGAGCTATGGTATTGGCTATCTTGTTGGTATATTCAACGTGATAGGAAAAAGAACAGCTCAGGTAAAACCTAACAGATAAAAGAAAGATGAAGATTCCATTTTCACCACCAGATATAACAGAACAGGAAGCACAGGAAGTGACAGCTGCGTTGCTTTCAGGCTGGATTACTACAGGCCCTCGAACCAAGGAGTTTGAGCGACAGATAGCCGCTTTCTGCGAGTCGAAGATTGCTGTATGCCAAAGCAGTGCAACAGCATGCCTCGAAGCAATACTACGTATACTAGGCGTAGGTCCTGGCGACGAGGTTATAACTTCGGCCTATACCTATACTGCCACAGCTAGTCCTGTATGCCACGTTGGTGCCAAGCTGGTATTCGTTGACACCAAGCCCGACTCTTACGAGATGGACTACGAAAAGCTGGCAGAAGCCATCAACGAGAACACAAAGGTGGTGATACCTGTAGACATAGGTGGTGTACCATGCGACTATGCCGCCATCAACAAGGTGGTTGAGGCTAAGCGCCATCTGTTTAAGCCTGCCAACAAGATACAAGAGGCTATCGGTCATCTGATAGTAGTAGATGATGCTGCACATGCCTTTGGTGCAAGTTGGCACGGAAAGATGATAGGATCGGTAAGCGACTTTACATCATTCTCATTCCATGCTGTAAAGAACTTCACCACTGCCGAAGGTGGTGCACTACTGTGGAAGCCCATCGATGGTATCGATGACAATTGGCTATACACTCAGTTCCAGCTGAACTCTCTGCACGGACAGAGCAAGGATGCACTATCAAAGAGTCAGCTGGGTGCATGGGAATATGACATCGTGAGTCCAGCCTACAAAAGCAACATGACAGACCTGACTGCAGCAATTGGTCTGGTACAGATGAAGCGCTACCCTGATATGCTGAAACGTCGCAAGGAGCTTATCGCCCACTATGACCAGGAGCTGAAAGGTCTGAATCTGCAGGTACGCGATCATTATACAGCCGAGCACACCTCATCAGGACATCTGTATCAGGTAAGACTGTTAGGACGAAACGAAGAGCAGCGTAATGACATCATCATAAAAATGGCAGAACGTGGTATTGCAACCAATGTACACTTCAAGCCACTGCCTATGATGACTGCCTACAAGAAGTTGGGAGCAGACATAAGCAACTACCCCAACGCTTATAATCAGTATAAAAACGAGATAACGCTACCATTATATACTAAGCTGACAGACGAGCAGGTAGAATACATCTTAAAAAACTTCAAAGAGGTAATATGATCCGACTGTTCGACATATTCTTCTCTGCCCTGGGATTGATAATACTCTTTCCCTTCTTTATTGTTTTCTATCTGTTAATCAGAATAGAAAGCAAAGGAGGGGCTTTCTATATACAAGAACGTATCGGAAAGAACGGCAAACCATTCGGCCTATACAAGTTCCGCTCTATGCGAGTAGGTTCTGATGCCGAAGGACTACTTACTGTAGGAGAACGCGACAACAGAATTACACGTATCGGCTATGTACTGAGAAAGACCAAGATAGACGAACTACCCCAGCTACTGAATGTACTGAAGGGCGACATGAGCCTAGTTGGTCCGAGACCTGAGGTAAGAAAGTATACTGATATGTATACAGATGAACAGCGCAAAGTGCTCTGTGTAAGACCTGGTATAACTGACTATGCCTCTATAGAATACGTAAACGAGAACGAGTTGCTTAGCAAGGCAGATGATCCAGAGCGAATGTATATAGAAAAGGTGATGCCTGACAAGATTAAACTGAACATGAAGTATCTGGAGCACTATACTGTAGGCGAATACTTCAAGATAATCTTCCTAACCTTTAAAAGTCTTGTGAAATGAAAAGGGTTATTGATTTCTGTTTGGCACTCATCTGCATCATCATATTCTCGCCATTATTCATCATATGCTATCTGGCCATCAGATTAGAGGACAGAGGTCCTGCATTTTTCAAGCAAGAAAGAATAGGACTGGGCGGAAAGCCATTCTACATACTAAAGTTCAGAAGCATGCCGATAGATGAGAATCGTGATGAGTTTGCGCTGTTTAATCATAACAAGCACGAGAATCTTACACGTATAGGACGATTTCTGAGAGATCATCACCTGGACGAACTTCCACAATTAATAAATGTACTAAAAGGCGATATGGCATTTATTGGCCCTAGACCAGAAAGAAAGTATTACATTGATTTGATTATGGAGCAGGATTCCAGATATGAGCAACTGTACCAACTGCGCCCTGGTGTTACCAGTTATGCCACACTGCATAACGGCTATACTGACACTTTGGAGAAGATGCTAATCCGACTGGAAATGGACCTATATTACCTAGAGCATCAGTCATTATGGCTCGACACTAAAATTTTGTTGCAGACATTCCTATATATAGCTTTCGGAAAGAAATTCTAGCAAATCATTATTGTTTTCTGAACTTCAGGACTAGTGTTGAAGATTTAAGTGTCATTTCGTTTTTATTCATATGCACAACATCAAATTGCTCTGTTAGAGAATTGATACCATAAGGGCGTAAACATGACAATCGCTCTTCAGTTATTACAGGATCACTATTTTCACGATCTTTCTCATGTGGATCAAATAACTGCAATTGATTATTCTTTAAATCAAATCGTTCATAAAACTCTCGTCCTTCACCACCTTCATCCACACGATCAGCACCTCGCAACTGTACAAGATTCAACTGAACAGCCCAAAAAATCCTTTTTTGAGAAAGATCACAATGCTTAGACGTAGCAAGAGAATCCACATCTGTCAAATGCCAGAAACCATCAAAATCTCCATTGCCTGATGTTTCCAACTCACACGACATAAACAATGGCAGTGATACTATCAATAATACGATAAACTTTTTCATTTCGTAATAATTCCAGTTTTAACAATAGTCAACTGAGCGCCAAAATTGTCACCCAATAATTTTCCTTTATCAAATGCAAACGCACAACGAAAGCTCCAGCCATGCCTTATTTGCCAAGACAACTCTGCCAACATACTAAGATTATATTGTTCTGCACAGAATGGATCATTATAAGTACCAAAGCCAGTTTGGTAAGTAGTCATCACACGATAATGAAGTGGAGATATAACCTGTCCACTAGCTCCCAAATGCCATGCGACAAATCGATTATTAGCTACACGGATAGAGCCATCATTATTATAAATAGGTGAACGGTATAATGGATTACCAAGCACCTGTCCCCAATGCTGCCAACCAGTAAAGATATGATGGTTATAGTAATTGTCATCACCCCCGACATGGTCGCTTATAGTTTTTGTTCGATCATGATATACAGGACCACTCTGATATTTAGAGTAAAGATATTCCACCACAATATTGTTAAGCCAACTATTATTCTTCAGTTTCAGTTCAAGTCCTAACAACATATCCTTAAAATCATATAGCAGATATTTGTTATCCTTCTTTGTATTCCACTCTTCACCTTCGCCATAACCATTGTAATCAAGCATAAACATAGCAGATTGATCTTCAAAGAAATGATCGAGGTATGCACTTAATTCCCAATTGTCAGTTTCGTAGTTGAGACGTACAATCCACGAACCTACCTGATTTCCACTTGCATTCTGATATGTGGTTTCATTAACTTCGCCACCTCCAGGAACAAGAGCATGTATCATTCCCTTTATTCCGCCCTCGTTTGTTATCCACTGCCAATTATTACTCGTCAACTCAAAATAAGACTTTCCACCAAACTGGCAAGCCATTTCCAGCCCCAGTTCAGCTGTAAATTTGCCTGGACCTATCTTTAAGTATCCTGCCTTGCTGTGGTAAAGGGTTCCCTCTGTATAGCGGCTTTGAGGAGATGCAAATTCCTTCTGCCAGTTGTCATCGGTGGTTTTGCCGTAGGCAATGTGACCTTTAAGGGCAAGCCAGTTCTTGGTGCCTGGGATGGTCCAGTAGTCAGGAAGTGCAAGACGGACTTGAGGAATTGGACGAGCATTGATTCCAAGGGTCTGGGCACCAGTGCTAAGCTCTTGGTTCTTTAGTTCCATAGGATACTCCTTGGCGCCAACAGTTAGTACTCCCTTGAGCCAGCGCCCCTCAACGTAAGCCTGCTGGACTACCAGTTTGCTGGTGAATCCTGCTGCTACAGCCACATCAGCACCATAGCCTACACCCCACTTTCTGCCATTATCAGCCGAAAGGGGACGATATACAGCACCACGCAGATAACCATTCGCAGTCTTAAGCGAACTGAGTCCATACTTGTTGGCGTTAAGCCACAATGGTGTATTATCGCCTGAAGACAATGTAGCCTGCAACTCAGCACGATAATGAAGACTATCAGTAAGTGAATGCTGCTGAGCACTCATAGCCATCGGGCTACACATTATTAATAATAAAGACAAAACTTTCTTCATAACGGGGGCAAAGATACGAAATTTTTCCTATAAAAGAATAGTTTTAGGGATTTTCCTCTGCCTAATTAGGGAAAATCCTTTGTATATGACAGAAAAATGTCGTTCCTTTGCACTGTGATAATTAATTAGAATGTCGAACCATTTAAAATGATACGATTATGAAGAAGATGTTTTTCGCACTGATGGTGATGCTGACCTCGACAATGGCAGCGAGTGCAATGAGCTATGAGCAGGCTCGCAACGAAGCCCTGTTCCTCACCGATAAAATGGCGTACGAGCTGAACCTCACTGACGAGCAGTATGAGGCTGCATACGAGATAAACCTCGACTATCTGATGGGAGTATCAGGCCGCAACGATATATTTGGCACTTATTGGGAGCGCAGAAATCTCGATTTGAGCTATATCCTCTTCGACTGGCAGTGGAATGCTTATATAGCTGCTTCGTACTTCTATCGCCCACTGTACTGGGAGGCAGGATACTGGCACTTTGGCATCTACCGCATATATCCACATCGTGATTTCTTCTACTTCGGACGTCCTCACTTCTATGCTACATAT
>Ga0256407_10009273_pt1 | contig 14131 bp, 12 predicted proteins | sample RumenRJG_04DNA_FD_193489 | JGI IMG/M metagenome (GOLD analysis project Ga0256407, IMG submission 193489) | Bovine rumen microbial communities from Lethbridge, Alberta, Canada - RJG_04 | ecosystem: Host-associated > Mammals > Digestive system > Stomach > Rumen | place: Canada: Alberta... | reverse complement strand
GAACCAAGAACGTCGACGATCTTGTGTTCGTACATCTTCTGCATGTTTTCGCGAGCCGGCTTGAGGTACTGGCGCGGGTCGAAGTGTTCCGGATGTTCGTCGAAATACTTACGGATAGCGGCAGTCATGGCGAGACGGCTGTCAGAGTCGATGTTGATCTTGCAAACAGCGGACTTGGAAGCTTCGCGGAGCTGTTCTTCCGGAATACCGACGGCATCCGGGAGCTTGCCACCGTGGGCGTTGATGGTATCGACTTCGTCCTGCGGAACAGAAGAAGAACCGTGGAGAACGATCGGGAAGCCCGGGAGCTTCTTTTCGATGGCGTGGAGCACGTCGAATGCCAGAGGAGGCGGAACGAGCTTGCCAGTCTTCGGGTCGCGAGTGCACTGTTCCGGCTTGAACTTGTAAGCACCGTGGCTGGTACCGATGGAGATAGCGAGGGAGTCGCAGCCCGTACGGGTAGCGAAGTCGATCACTTCTTCCGGCTTGGTGTAGTGGGATTCTTCAGCCTGGACTTCATCTTCCACACCGGCGAGCACGCCGAGTTCAGCTTCGACGGTAACGTCGTGAGCGTGGGCGTATTCAACAACCTTCTTGGTGAGGGCGATGTTGTCTTCGTACGGAAGAGCGGAACCGTCGATCATCACGGAAGAGAAACCGTTGTCGATGCAGTCCTTGCAGAGTTCGAAAGAGTCACCGTGGTCGAGGTGGAGCACGATCTGCGGATTGGCGCAGCCGAGTTCCTTGGCGTATTCAACAGCACCCTGGGCCATGTAGCGGAGGATGGTGCCGTTAGCGTAGTTACGGGCACCCTTAGAGACCTGCATGATCACCGGAGACTTCTGCTTCACAGCAGCCTGCACGATGGCCTGCATCTGTTCCATGGTGTTGAAGTTGAAAGCCGGGATGGCGTAGCCACCCTTAACAGCCTTTGCAAACATTTCCCTGGTGTTCACCAGGCCGAGTTCCTTGTAAGAAACTGCCATTTGATTTACCTCTTGAGTGATTGGCGACCTGGGCCGCCGGTTTAAAGTTACGGGGCTAAAAATAGCAAAATGAGATAAGAAAATCAAGATTTTACTTGCGTTTGGCCCCGCGGTAAGGTAATTTTAGAGAGTATGGGTTTTAAGGGGTATCAATGTCTTTTCGCTCGCTGTTTATTGCCGGGATAGCCTTCGCCGCTTTTTCGACGGTCTCCTTTGCCGAGGTCACCTACACGCTCCACAAGTCCGCGAACCCGACTGCCGACGAGCAGGACGCCTACAAGCGCATTACCACCGTGATGGATTCGGCGGTCAAGCTCTACAACACCTACTCTAACCTTTCCAAGTTCATCAACGTCTACTACGCGCCGGGAGTGCCCACGGCCGAGGCCAGCAGCAACGGCGACCTCCGGTTTGGCGAGAACCGCAGCTACATGGTGGTGCCCACGGCCATGCACGAGATGGGCCATACGATGGGCATCGGGACCACTTCGGAATATGCGGCAACGTGCGTGGATGGTGTTTTCAGGAACGACAAGGTGCAGGCAAAACTCCGCGAAATGGACGGCCCGAATGCGGAACTCCATTGCGACCGTCAGCATATCTGGCCGTATGGCCTGAACCAGGCGAGCGAAGCCAAGTCCGAAAAGGACCTGATAAACCACGTGATTCTCGTGGAGACCATTTACCAGCAGCTGTTCAAGGTGGCGTTCTTCAAGGAGGGGAGGATCAAGTCCCTCGGCGAAACAAAGAAATGCATGGGAATTACATCTAGCAATGCGCTCGAACTCATGGATTGTAGCGACACGGCGACCTTCGTGAAGATTTTCTCGGTGGGCGACAACCCCGTTACCTACTACATTCAGCTCGGGAGCCGCGTCGTGGATATCCCGAACGAATCTACGGCCGCTGGCATTGTCGCCTCGACCTACGGCTATAACGGCGGGGCTCACCAGCGTTATACCTTCGACGATGCCGGAATCAATACGCCGAATGCTTTCTTGCTCAAGAACTACAAGAGCGGGCTCTACCTGCAGGCGGTGGGCTCGCAGGTACAGCAGAACCGCAAGGTGGACCGCGACGAATCCTTCATCTGGAAACTCGAGGCCTCCGCGGCACCCGATACATCTGATGTTGGCGATACGTCGAAAGTCGTCGGGCCCGACACCTCCGGCACGACCGACACCTCGACTACGAGGATTGTCCGTATCCGCGACATTCAGCTGCAGGCTGCGCCGACAAGGACGTTCGACCTGAAGGGGAGGAGTGTCCGCCCGCAAACTCTCGGCCGCAGCCGCGAAACGTACAGGAAACTTTTCAGCAAGTAGTAGCACATCTCGCGCAAAGCCTAATAAGCAAAAATCCCGGCCAGTTGGTCGGGACTTTTAAAATGGTTTTGCTTGGCGATTAAACACCGAAGGCGGCATCGGCGCTGGCGGCAGCCTGCTCGATGTTGGCCGGGGCTTCTTCGACCGGCGTATTCACTGCTTCGGCGGTCACGTCGTTGTCGGCCTTTTCGGTCATGGAGAGACGGCCTTCCTTGAACTTGTACATGGCGATGGTCGTCGGCTTCTTGTTGAGCTGGATGTAACCCTGGTTTGCCTGGTTGTTGAGGAAACGGGCTTCGTGGGCCATCATCACGACGGCGCGGAAAACGGAGCCTTGGCATTCCTTGCTGGCATAGATATCGTCAAGATAGACTCTCTGATCGGACATCGGGGTACCTCCGAAAAATTTAGAAGAGGGAGAGGGATTCGAACCCTCGTTACCGTAAAGTAAACACGCTTTCCAAGCGTGCGCCTTCAACCACTCGGCCATCCCTCCAGGATGTGGAGCCAAATATAGATTGATTTTTATTTGTTGTCAACCGATTTTGGCCCATTTTTGCATAAAAAAAGCTAAAAAATTATGAAAGCTCGTCCCACACGACCTGCATGAGCGGTTCGAGCGTCTTGGGGGTGAAGTCGAACTTGATGTTCGCGGCGGTGAAAAGTTCGGGTAGCGGGCGGCTGCTCCCGAGGCTTTCTGCGCGGAACAGGTCGTCAATGGCCTTTTTCGGGTCTTTCTTGAAGTTCGCCCACACCTGGAGCGCGCCAATCTGGGCGATGCCGTACTCGATGTAGTAGAACGGGCACTCGAAAATGTGGAGCTGCTTTTGCCAAAGGTTGCGGCGCACAGCCTCGAGCCCGGAGTAGTCCACGCCGGTATCGTAGCGGTCCATGATTTCGGTCCATATATCGCTGCGGTCGCTCGCCGTATGTTCCGGGAAGCTGTAGAGCCTGTGCTGGAAGCTGTCGACGCTCGCGACCCACGGGAAAAGCCAGATGACGTCTTCGAGTTCGCCGGCAATACTGCGGGCAATCGCTTCCTTGTCGTCGCCATAGAACGGCTTGAGGTTCGATGTGCCGATGAGCTCCATGCTCATGCTCGCCACTTCGGCGAATTCGGCAGGCACGTCGCGGTACGGGAAAATCGGCTGGCCAGCGAGCGCGAACTGATGGAACGAATGGCCGGATTCGTGCAGGAGCGTGTAGATGTCGCGGTCCGTGCAGGCGGAATTCATGAAGATGAAGGGGAGGCGGCTCTCGTCGAAACCGATCTGGTATCCGCCCGGAGCCTTGCCGAGCCTGGAATCAGGGTCGATTAGCTTTTTCGCCTGCATCTCGCGGGCCCACTTGCCTGCCTGCGGGTGGATGCTCTCGAATATCTGGTCCACTTTCTCGATGAGCTCGTCACCCGTGCGGTACGGCTTGAGCGGGGCGCGGTTCAGCGGGTCAACGTTCAGGTCCCACGGGCGCAGGCGGTCGAGGCCCATCTTTTGCGCGCGCTTCTTGTAGATTTCTTTCTGGAGGGGCAGCACAAGCTTCTCGATGCTCTCGTGGAAGGCCTCGCAGTCAGCAGGGGAGTAGTCGAAGCGGTGCTTGGCGAGGAAGATGTAGTCGATAAAGTCCTTGCAGTGCGAGTTCTTTGCAATCTGCTTGCGGAGGGCGAAGAGGTTGTCGAAGGCTTTGTCTAGCGCCTCTTTGTCTTGGAGGCGGCGTTCCCACATCGCACGCCAGGCGCGTTCGCGGAGATCGCGGTCCGTGCGTTCCATGTAGGCGGCCAGCTGCTGCATGGTCTGGGTCTTGCCCTCGAATTCCACGCTCATGCCGCCGGTAATCTTCTGGTAGGCCTGAATTTCCTTGTTCTCCTCGGTTTCGAGCGGAATGTTGTCGGGGGAGAACAGGTCGAGCGAAACCTGCACGCCCTTGAACCATTCGCCGAACTCGCCCTTGAGCGCATCCTTAGCCGGGTGGGCGACGAGCTTCTTGTTCAGTTTGTCGTCGTACTCGTTCATTATAGGCTGCACGTTCTCGACAAAGTCGGTGTAGGCCTTCGCGGCATTTTCGTCGGCCGTGTTGCATGTCATGGCCACGTAGCGGCGGCAACTCACTTCGCCGAGCACGGATTCGAGTTCGCTCCAGTCCAGAATCCACTGGCGGAGCTTCGCGGAATCGACGGGGATGTCGCGCTGCAGGAGCTGCCCGTAGAGGGCGGAGACGGCGCGGCTGTCGTCGGGGTTAAGGTCATTTGGAACAAAGTTTCTTTTAGACATGTGGACCTTCTAAATATTTTAATTGGAGGGGAGGATTGCGCCTACCCAGTCATTTATAATTCCGCTCAACAGGGTTTCCCGGGCCCGGTCTTCGAGCGCCTTGATTTCTTCGGGGCTTATAGGATGCTGGATATCAAATTCCAGCGGGACGGTCTCGCCGTCGGCCTTGAGCGCAACCTGGAGGACTCCCTTGATGCGGTATTTCGTGATGGAATTCAGCTTGAAAAGGCGCTTGTCCAGCGGGAACTGCGTCGTGACGACGAACTTGTTTTCGCCCGGTGCCAGGATGCTCGAATCCTTCAGGGATAAAGGCAGTTCGATAACGCTGTCGAGCGCGATGTTGGCCGTGAAGCTGCGGATCCAGAGCGTATCCTCGTCGGAACTGGTCGCCTTGAGGACGATGCTCAGATTCGCCTTGCCGAGTTCGGATTCGATAATTCCCCTGGCCAGGTTCTGGACCATAGTGACTACTTGCGGGTTCGGGAGAAGGCTGCTCTTGATAGCATCGCTAGCTTTTTCGAAGAGGTTCGGGTTGATGTCGACGGAATCTAGAACCAGCTCCTGGAATTCTATGTGGGTTTTCTTCAGGATGCTGGCGGCATCGAGTTTGCGCATGGTGGCACAGCCCACCAAAAAAGAGGCCGTCAGGGCCAAAATGAGCGTTATATGGCCAACTTTGCTTCGGAAAAACATGAAATTAAATATATAAAAGAAAGAGTGTCCGGAACGGAACCGTGTGGAACGCCAATAAGAAAGCGACGAATAAAGGGGTTCATCCCCCGTACTATTTATTGCCGATAATGTAGATTATGTAAACTAAACATTCGGAATTTAATCAAAAAACGGAGGTTCTACACCTCCGTTCTCTTTTTGGGCTTTTTTTCGTGTCACCTACCTGATGTCGACTTTCAGGATTTCCCTGCCGCTTTTCGCCACGTAGAGCCCGCGGTTCAGTCCCTGCAGGTTCATGTTCTTGCCAGCGCTGCGTACCAGGTTGCCGTTCATGTCGAACAGGCGGATATACGTGCCGGCCGTCAGGGTTTCGCCGTTTCGTTGCAGCTGTACGCCGGAATGCATTTTGCCAGCAATATCCTTCCGGACGTCGATTGCCGTAGTACCCGTGTCGCCGTCCACGAAATTTTCCACGTGCGTGATCCCGTTGTTCACGTAATCGCCAAGCCCGTAGGCCTTGCGCATGATGTTGAGTATGTCCTTGTCGAACACGGAACCGTCGGGCTCGCTCTGGCGACGGATAATCGTCATGTTGTTTTCGCCCTCGTGGCCGGTGTCCCAGGCGATGGGCACGACCTTGTTCGCCTTGCAAGAATTCATGAACGATTCGTAGTAGGCAAGGCGGCCCTTGCGGTGCCTGTCATAGTCGCTGCCGGAGAGTACGCCAACGCGGTCGTTCGCGCCGAACTCGCCGATAATCACGGGCACGCCCTTGTCCACGTAGTTCGCCTTCATCTTGCCGAGCGAGGCATCCATCTGGCTTTTGGTGCAGGGGTCCCCCATCGCGCCCGCCCAGGCGTTGTAACCGCAGTTGTGCACTACCCCGCTGCCGCTCGCAAGGTTGTCGCCCGTACCCCAATAGTACTGCGGGTAGACCTGTGCGCCCCAGTCCACGACGTCGTTCAGGAGCGTATACGTGTACGGATCGTAGTAATGCACTTCGAACATCAGGCGGCCCTCGATGTTGTCCTTCGGGAGCTTGCTCACCTGGTAAACTTCTACCGAGCGGTCGATGCTCGTGGATGGCCCCTGGATAATGAGCGTACGGCTCGCGTTGTTGCCGCCCGTCGCGCGCACCGCGTCCACGAATGTCTGGTGGTACGTTGCGAGGATCTCGGTTTCGTGTCGGTAATTATCGTCGGTTGTCGCGGGTTCGTTCGCGCTCGCGAAAAGCAACCGCTCGTTGTAGTTCTTGAAATGCGTGGCAATCTGCGTCCAGTAGGCCTTCTGCTTCGTGTTCACCTCGGACTTCTTGTCGTCCTTGAGATTTTCTTCGAGCCAGCCGCCGTCCCAGTGGATGTTGAGGATGGTGATGAGGCCAGCGCGCATGCAGCGGTCCACCACGACCTGCACGGAATCCATCCAGCTCCGACTGATGACGCCGTCCTTCGCGTGGCTATCCCAGGCGCACGGGATGCGGATGGTGCTGAAGCCAGCCGCCTTCACCGAATCGATGTAGGCTTCCGATGGGAACTTGTTGCCCCAGCCGGTCGGGTTGCCCGGAACCTCCATCGTGTTGCCGATGTTGATGCCGAAGCCCATCTTGTTGAAGATTTCAGTCGCGGTCGGGAGCATGGCTGCCGAAGCCGAAACTACGGAAAAGGATGCGGCAAATGCCGCAAACCTAAGCTTGCGTGAATTCATAGATCACCCCATACTAAACAACAATCTGAAAATAAAAAGAAAAACGCGACCTGAGCCGTGTTTGCGAGCAATTCGCATTGACAAATAATCCAATTGCGCGAAAAATCATTATTTGCGTGCTATGTTTTTTTGTTTTATTATGAAACGGTTTTTCCCCGTTTTAAATTGGCATAATTTTTGCTATCTTTGGCACGAAAAATGTAAAACAGATGTCCCGCGGGCAGTATTCCGGTGGACAATTAAACAGGAAAGTATTGAAATGGCAGAAGATTTGAATCAGCAGGAACCGACCGCAGAAGAAAAGGCAAAATTCGAAGCAGACGTGCTCAAGGCCGCCGAAGACGCCATGAAATTAGACGAGAGACGAGAGACGAGAGACGAGAGTGAAAAAAACGCTGAGCCGGCCGAGAATGCCGACTCCCCCGCTGAAAATAATGCCGCTGCCGACCAGCCTGCCGATGCTGCGGAACAGCCTGTCGAAGACCCGACTGCCGCCCTCAAGGCTGCCCTCGCCGATGCCAACGACCGCAACCTGCGCCTGATGGCCGAATTCGACAACTACCGCCGCCGTACCGCCAAGGAACAGCTCGAACTTATCGAAACCGCGAACGGCAAGCTCCTGGAAAAACTCTCCGAAGTGCAGGACAACTTCGAGCGCGCCTTCGCGAGCGAAAACAAGGCCCAGGACCTGGAAGCCTTCGAAAAAGGCATGCAGATGATTTACAACCAGTTCGCGAAGATTTTGACCGACGCGGGCCTCGAGCAAATCGACCCGACAGGCGCGGAATTCGACCCGAACATGCACGAAGCCCTGATGCAGCAGCCCAGCGAAACAGTGCCCGAAGGCCACGTGGTCACCGTGTTCCAAAAGGGCTACAAGCTCAAGAACAAAATCTTGAAGACCGCGAAGGTGATTGTCTCGTCCGGCAAGTAATTCCACGAGACTCCCCCGCGCCTTCCCTTTTGAAAAATTGTCAATGATAAGTTAACCCCGTGGTATTCCGCGGGGCTTTTCGCGATATATCTTTATCTCTGGTGTATAACATGTTTGGAGATTAAGATGAAAAATATCTTATTCGTTTCTTCCGTATTGGCCTTGGCTTGTACGGGTTTCGCTCAGAAAATTGTAATCACGACGAACTATACGGCGGACCCGGCGCCCTATGTCCATGGGGATACGGTTTACCTGTACACGACCCACGACGAGGACAATGCCGACGGGTTCATGATGTACGACTGGCTGTTGCACACTTCCACGGACATGGTCAACTGGACCAGTCACGGTGCCGTAGCGAGCCTGGGCGACATCAAGTGGACCTCAAAAACCAACGGGGCCTGGGCAGAACAGGTCATCGAGCGCGACGGCAAGTGGTTCATGTACGTCCCCATTCACGGCAACGGCATTTCCGTCTTGGTGGCGGACAACCCTTACGGCCCCTTCAAGGAACCTTTGAACAAGGCCCTGGTCTGGCAGCGCGAGCACTGGAACGATATCGACCCTACCGTCTGGATTGACGACGACGGACAGGCCTACATGTACTGGGGCAACCCCGACTTGTACATGATCAAGTTGAACAAGGACATGATCAGTACCGAGGGGTCCATCGTCACCTACCCCAAGATCAAGGATTACCAGGAAGGCCCCTGGGTCTATAAGCACGGCAACAATTACTACATGACTTTCGCATCCACCTGCTGTGCCGAAGGTATCGGGTATGCCATGAGCGACAAGATTACGGGCCCCTGGACCTACAAGGGCGACATTATGCCGCATTCTTCGCGCAGTAACGGAAACCACCCGGGTATCATCGATTTCAAGGGGAAATCCTACGTTTTCGGCCTGAATTACGAGCTTTGGCGTTACAAGTCCGAGAAAATGGGCCAGAAATACCAGCACAAGGAACGCCGTTCTGTCGGCCTTTCCGAAATGAAGTACAACGCCGACGGCACTATTCAAAAAATTGATTATTGGCCGGACAATGGCGTGGCCCAGCTGGAAGATTTCGACCCGTACAAGCGCGTGGAAGCGGAAACCATGTCGTGGGGCGAAGACGTGAGGGTCCGCAAGAGCGGTACCGCCGGCAATACGGTTATCACCAATCTCTCCGAAGGGAAATACACCAAGATTAGCGGCGTGGAATTCGGCGACGCGGGCGCGGAAAGCTTCTCGGCGTCGGTGCTGAGCGTCAAGAAGGCGTCGAGCATCACCGTCCGCCTAGATAAAGTGGATGGCGAAATCGTCGGCAAGGCGGAATTTAGCGCCGACGGCCTGGTGACAGTGCCGCTCTCCGGTGCGGTCGGCAAGCACGACGTGTTCTTCGTGTTCGCGGGCGATTTCGAGGCGGACTACTGGGAATTCGAGGACAGCAAGACCTCCATTCCGCAGGGCCCGTTCTGCAAGGCGAAACTTAGCGACCCCGAGGCAAAATGTGACGTGCCGGTGGTGGGCGCGAAGGTCGAGGGCACGGCCAACTTCATCGACTTCGAGAACTACGACGTGGGCGGTGCCGGCAAGGCCTACTACGACGTGGATACCAAGAACCAGGGCGGCGAATACCGCGAAGACCGCGTGGACATCGTGAAGAACGGCGACGGATTTGCCGTGGGCTACACGCAGAAGGGCGAATGGCTGGAATACACCGTGAACGTGCAGGCCGGCGGCAAGTTCCCCTTCGAGCTCAGCTATGCAAGCGGTATGGACAACACGGGCGTGCAACTCTTTATGGACGACGAGCCGATTACCGACACGCTCGCGCTCACGGGCACCGGGGATTTCGACACCTACGGCACCTTCAAGGGAACGATTACCAAGGAACTCTCCGAGGGCGAGCACGTGCTCAAGGTGCTGGTGACAAGCGACTACGTGAACCTCGACTGGATTGCCTTTGGTGAAAGCGAAGGCAGCGCTGAGGACATCCGCAACGGAACCACGGGCATCGTGCCGAAAATCGCCGCCGGAGCCGCGGGCATGGCAAATGCTTTCGCGAGGGCAGCGGGCAACTACAGGGTATTCGACCTGATGGGCTCCGAGCTCGGGCACATCCGCCTGAACGCCGGTGCGACGCTCACGGACCTCAAGGCCGGACTCAAGACCGCCGGCTTCGGGAGCGGCGTCTACGTCGTCCGCAACCCCGCCGGACAGACCCTGAAACTGCAAGTCGGGGAATAAGTTCCCGCGAATCTTAAACCGCGCGCAGCCTCCCCCGCATTTAAAAGCCCCGACCTCTCGTAAAGAAGGCCGGGGTTTTTAGCGTCAATGTTTAACGCAATTTTATGCAAATTGCAGAATATTGAATAAAATTGCAGTATTTTTATTAAAAATTATTGCTTTTTGCAGTCAGTAAATGTATATTTGTAAGGTAACAAAGGAGCATTATATGGCACAGGCAACGATATCCGCACGCATCGACAGCAAGGACAAAGAAAGCTTTGACAAGTTCTGCAGCAATGTGGGGCTGTCCACTTCTGCCGCCATTTACATGTTCGTGAAAAATGTCATCAACGAGCGCCGCATCCCCTTTGAAGTTCGCGAGCCCTCCCCCCGCTACAACGCAAACGACGTCGAAGCCCTCAAGAAAGGCATCGAACAGCTTAACGCCGGGAAAGGTGTTGTTCATGAACTCAGCGAATTAGAGTCAATGGAGAACGACTAATTGTTCATCGATATCCTTTCGTGCAAAGGTCATTACGAAGATGTTTGACGATTACATCAATCCCTTGATGAATTCTTCTGCATCGGCTACGGGTGCTCCGTTTTTGAGTTCGGAGATAGCTTCAATGCAAGATTTTTTCATGATAAAACCAATCTCTTGACAATGGGATAATTTGAAAATAGATTTGAGGTATGATGATGAAATCAACATCGACCTTTGATAGGATTATGGCGGACCCAAAGCAGAATGGGGTTTTCGAAAAGGAATACGCGAACTTTCTTCAGTCGGAATTGAAACTTCAGAATGCTCTTGCCGAAGGCGAACGATCTGCCGAGCAGGGTGGCTGGCTTTCCGCTGCGGACGTGCGGAAGAAATTTTAGGTCCTTTTTGTGCTGACCTCCCCTACGGAGGATTTTTGCGTTTTTAGAGCCTTTTCGAAATTTCACTTGCTTTGTCAGAGAAATTTTTTTATATGAAAGTATAAAAGAACGCCATAAGGAACGCTTCCCTATTCATGCGACAGGCTTTGCAGCATAGGAAAAATCAAGGGTATTGACTTTTGCTGAAAAAAATTGTATATTAATTATAGACGGTTTCACAGGTTCCGTAAAAACCTGCCTAATGACGGTTCTCAAACTCTCCGTAAAAGAGTGCCTAATGACGGTTTCACGGATTCCGTAAAAATCCGCTTAATTTTTTATTAGATGTGAGCAATCACATCTATTTTTTTTTAAGGAGACGATATGCAGTGGTATTTGTTGGACAAGGCCTACCTAGACTATCTACGCGGGTTTGATCCGTTCGTTCCGTCTCTGGACGGGTATGGTGGCAAGTTCAAGCCTTTCTTTGGCAAGTTGTTCTCTGTTGACCAAATTGACTATTATGCCCCGATTTCTTCTGGAAAACAGAAACATACGCAGTTTCAAGAGACGAATTTATTCTACAAGGTTTATCTTCACAATGAGACCGATGAGGAAAAATTGGTCAAGAAACCTGTGGCGGTCATAGATTTGAAACATATCGTTCCTGTTCCTTCGGCTCAGGCAACTCCACTTGCCAACGAGGCCATTTTGAACAATGATGCCTATGGAAGTCCGTCAGAAAAGAGCAAATATCTTGTTTTGTTGAGGCAGGAACTCGCGTGGGTCAACCAGCATGAAGAAAGAATTATTGAAAATGCAAAAATTCTACACAACAAGTGCATGACAATTGAATCGTTCCACATCCATAAGCGATGCCTGAACTTGAGGCTTTTGGAACAGAAAGCGAAAGAATTCTCTTATTAATTGCTTTTTTATGGTATTTTTTTGGAGAATACTTGAAACCGCATTCCCTTTTGCGATTAAAAAGTGTGGAAAAATCATTCATTTTTGATTTATTATCACTTTTTGTTCGTTTTAGAGTTTAATGGGGCTAATTTTGAATTTTTAGCGAAATATACCCCCTTAACCTTGCTTTTTCTCCAATAATAGGGTATAATGATGGAGCATTTTAGGTGCTATGAATTCATCAATCCTTTGATGAATTTTTCGGCATCTGCGGCTTTTGCTCCGTTTTTGATTTCGGAGATGGCTTTGGTGAGTTCGGCGTAAACATCGTCCAGGGGCGTGACGCGACCGTTGCGCATGTCGTCTAAGCCCTTTTGCATCTTGGCGTAAAAGACTTCATCCGATTCCTCGAGTGCTGACATACATTCCTGCTTATCGTATGACATGAAAACTTCATAGACAATAGTCTGCGGACAAATATAATTTAATTGCTATGTCAGATTGTGACAAAAATGGGATTATCCGGTGTGTTTGGTTACGGGGTGGTTGTTTTGGACTTGGACATATAGACCCCATTGGCTTTTCAAGGAAAAGCCTAGTTAATTTGTTTAAAATCTTGTTATAATTAGTAGTTTTTTACACAGCGGACGGAATGCGCATAATCATTCTTCTTTCGAGCCCCGCCTCGAGACGTTTGGTTATCCATAACGTTTGTCAATTTAGCCTCATCCGGATAGTCAGAATTCTGTTCGGGAAGCCAAAATAGCGTCTGTTCCTTTATATTTTGAAACACCGTTGTACCGTTTGGATAGCGTTCCCAATAACCGGTAGGCAGTAATGACATTCCGTACAAGTTCTCGTTACCGAATCCGGCAACCTTCGAGCCCATGTAATAGGCGACATCACGATGGCTCATTTCAGATAGGAAGGCCCATTCACCTCCGTTCATTATGTGCCAACCTTCAGGGCAAGCGCCTTGATGTTGGACATAATCCGCAGGCTCGATATGCCCACTGGGATAAACAAATTTTTGCGAGCAGGCCTCCGCACTGATGGATACACTGTCGCATACGGCAGGAAAGCCCATTGCATTGCTCCAGGTATAGAGTCCGCCCCAGCCGTTCTCGCAATACCACAAGTCGTCGTCGTAACAATATTTTGTAGAATCGCCCTGCACAGCACCTCCAAGAATTTTCTTACCGTAGTTAAGATTCTCTGCGAAAATTGTGTAGGTAATATCGAAAACCTCATCATACATATCCACCGTACGATACTTGTGCCCGTCACGCGGGTCTGTGAACTCACCGTAAGACACTTTCTCGTTAAATTGCTCTGTCATGTCGAAATAGCTGCTAGTGGGCACAGCCGAGCTAGAGGACACCGGGACCCAATAACCGTCATGACAAATAACATTTACTCCGTCTGCCCTTCCCTTTTTCCCTTCTTCTGAGCATGGAAACTTTGACTCACCAGCGCTGCTACTATTTCCTGTCGAGGACCCTGCAGACGTTCCCGAGCTGCTCGACGTTACAGAAGAACTGCTCTTGGCATCCGTAGACGAGCTTGATTTCGCAGAAGACGAACTGTTCGTCGTTGAGGACGAGACGCTGCTGCTGGATTTGTCTCCATTGCCGTCACTGGTCCCGTCGCTGCTGCTCAGGATTTCGCTAGACGAAGATTCCTTTTCCGGTTCAACGAAGCTGCTGCTGTCGTCGTCACCGCAGGCGGTAAAAGCAAGAACTAGGCAAGCGACTGCTGCGGTCACTACGATCTTTCGAAATATCATCTATCCCCCAACTTCCGTTTTGCTGAAATATACATTTTTGAAAAAGAATTGGGGGTGTTAGGGGGTGTCCCCCTAGGAGAGGAGGTGGTGAGCAACGGAGTGCGAACCAGGGGGAGGCTTCCCCCTTCCCTCCTTTTATGCGGGTCTGGATCCTTCGACTTCGGCGCGTTGCGCCTTCGCTCAGGATGACACTCTCCGGGCACCGTTCCATTATGAAACATGGCGTTTTTAGCCCTTTCCAGGGGTTTTTCTTGTTTCAGAACGAAACAAAATGGGCGTTTTTTGCGTTTGGCACGGGTTTTGCTTAAGGATTGGCGTAAAAATAACAACCCACTCGGGTTTAAAGAATTTAAAAATAGGAGACTCATTATGAGCAAGATTATCGGTATTGACTTGGGAACGACCAACAGCTGCGTGTCCGTGATGGAAGGCGGCAAGCCGGTCGTCATCGCTAACGCGGAAGGTTTCCG